>JAAUXV010175709.1_pt1 | contig 63519 bp, 39 predicted proteins | sample 7278181 | NCBI WGS metagenome assembly JAAUXV01 (sample SAMN14350114, study PRJNA611818) | marine sediment metagenome | isolation source: surface marine sediment (2.1m) | place: French Polynesia: Moorea | collected 2018-08
GGTCTATAACTGGTGAGTTCGAGTTTGTATATAGTATGATCTAGTAGCATGTGTTTTTAGTACTACGCAATTGGGAAATTGTGTAAAATTTAGTATAAAATTCAGTAAATAAAATGGAATAATAAAACAAAAGACCCAGGAAGGTAACATAGAGAGTAGCGATAACCGGGGAAGGGGGGAAGAGTAACGATTAAAAAAAAGAGAGAGACACACACACACACACACCCACAAAATACAACGAGCTTCAAAATTGTATTGTTTTGTTGTTGTTGTTTTATTATTATTATTGTTATTATTCTTCGTATCACCCCCCCCCCCCTAAAATGCAAATGCCTATCCGGCTATTAGTATTTTACAACATACTTTTCATTGATTTTACTTGCTACTTTAAAATACAAATTGTTTTATTGGATATTTTCAAACGTCCAAGCAAAGACTCTCAATTGAGGGTCATTAGTACAAGGCTTTGTGGAAAAAATCGCGATTTTGACGGCAATTAATTTACGAGCTTGTTTTGAACCTGACGTTGAAAAACAAAGTCGTAAATTAAGGAGGTTATGACGATAGAAAATTTACGGGGAGTGCACTTTTCAATGAGTATGTTTTTATTTGATATGACGTTGAGTACTAACCAATAATACCTTTACCAATACTCAATTGTAAAAAAACGGTCTTTACATTACATCTTCCAGCCATAATCTGCTTCAAGTTTTTCGGCCGGTTTGAAATGAAACTGGGTTCGCAGTGCATTCAGCAACATCTTCTTGGGATTCTCTGCGATTGGATTTGTCTCCCGCCATATTTTTAGACCCTCTCTCAAATGTTCGAGAGTATATTTTAAGCTTGGATTTTGCTTTAGTGCATCCCGTAATGCCATGGCCATACCCCGTATTTCCCGTAATGCGTCTCGAGCTGCTTCAAATTTTGCAACTTTGAGAAATTGATCGATTGTTTCGTTCGACAACGTGTCATGATCCTTCAAATCGGTAGTAATATTACCACCATGACTACCATCACGTTTTAAATGTTTAAGTTCTCTTTTTATTTTCTTTAGTTCATTTCCAATAGTTTCAATTTCCTGTCGTAGGGATGAAAGATTGTCAGTGACAAATTCTTCAAAATCTACGTTGTTAGCCATATTTATATTTTACCCCTTTCAGTGGCTAACGACTTTACACAACCCAGTCGCGTACAGCTATTTTTTTTTGAGATTTAGAAAAAAAGCAGACGAACACTATATCTTTTTACGTGGATCCCTCCAGCTTTAATGTGAATTTTTGGTCTGTTCTAGCAGACGTCGACTCTCCTCGATTTCCAATGGAAGCGTAGGTAGTGATGGTGGTGTTGAAATTCGAATAGCCTCAGCACACTCTTTCAACGCTCTAGGGACACAGATTTGTTTTTCCGTCATTTTCTTCAGTCTTTCCATGTACGCCTTGTATTGACAAGTTAGTTCCATAATGGAACCATCCAAAGATTCAAGTCGCGTTTTATATTCTAAATATCTGGCGCGCCATTTTTCGTGATCTTTGAAGCGCGAAAGAGTTGTTTCTTTGCCATGGTTTTCATACATTTGTACGAACTGTTTGCATAACTGTCTTAGTTCTACTCTGGTCACTCGGTGCAATTGCTCGTCGTTGTATTGGAATGGGGTTTTTTTGCAATCGTCTGAGAATTTCTGGAAAATTTCACGCACCGTTTCAGCGCAAGTTCTGCATTCGGCTAAACAATTTGTGGTACAATCGTGCCAGTGACTTTCCGACGTCAGTTCATTCCAATATTTGGCCAAACTATCTCTTTCATCCCGTAAGAACTTATAGGTTTCTTCCAGATCCAAAAAGTTGACCCGTAAAGCTTCCCGAAACTTTAACTTGATAGTCGGTCTTACGCAGTATTCGACGCCAACAACTTCAGCCTTGAGTTTGAGAAGATCGCGTTCTACGGCGGCCAAGTCCCTTTTCAAACCCGTTAATAATGTCTTGACATTGTCCAGCATCAAATTTCTTATCAGTATAAAGGATTCGAATATGCTCAGGTAGAACAGCAATATTGCTAGGGTGCATTTACTCACGTTTTTGTCCGTGATCAAATTTAGCTCTTTATCCTCGATATGTGGTAGCGTTGGCTGTTGTCGAGTGATAAAATGGTCGGAGAGGCACGGAGACAAAATCACGAGTGGTTTTTCCGCAGGTGTATTGCGCGGAAGTTTATCGCAACTATCCGGTAAACTGTACTCATCTCTGTCCCAATAGAACGATTGGTGTTGCGGTGGAATCTTCGTTACGTGGGCAATCTCTTTTTGAAATGTGTCTATACATTTTATTTTCTTTGGAATGTAGACTTTAAATGGACTTTGACTAGGTGTAAACACGTTCACCACAGTCATGTCTCTCATCGTATCGACATAATCGAACAATTGTTCGAATGTCCACGCTTCACTAGTTTGCAAAAGGAGGCCTCGAAGTAGCGTTGTGATGGCCGGTTTGAAGCCTTGCGATATTCTGCATTCTTCCGGTAGCTCGTTGGTATATTTCACAGGGCTCGTCTTTGATTCGCGTTGAACTCCCGAAATAGCCATCTTATCTCCTTTAATTTTCGTAATGATGGCGTGCATCGTCAGCTTATTCGTTCTGCCACCATAGGGTCTGAAGGGTAGTGCTCCCGTAGCTATGTGGTAGATGGTAACCCCTAGACTCCAAAGATCTACACTACTTGTTAAACACTGATTGCTTTGGTGCATAAACGCTGCACCGTAGATATCTGGATGAACGTATTCTTCGGTACCGTGTATAGATCTAAACTCGTCCTCGTCACTGGCTAAATGTTTGGCCTCTCCAAAATCCGATAATTTGTATACGTTTCGACCTTGCTTGTTGGGAGATATCAAGATGTTTCCAGGCTTAATATCTCGGTGATAGATCCCTTTGTTGCGTAAATGTTTCACACCTTCCACAACATCGATCAAAATGCTCCTAAACTCTTCGTCCTCCACACCGTACATATACTCGGGTTGTTGTAGCATGTTATATAGGCTTCCGCCGGAGCAATATTCCATGATGATAACATCTTGTTTGGTTAATTTGCATGCTTCTACACTCAGCAATTGTACCACGTTATTGTGCTGTTTTAATTCTTTCATTATTTCTACTTCCCTTAAATGTATCCGGTGACGGATGCCATGATTGTTGAATACCTTAACAGCTACAAGGTGACAACCCGTTTTTAGGATACCTTTGTACACCGTGCTGGTAGCTCCATATCCTAATTGATCGGTCTCGCGTTCCTGCCATATGCAAGTTGGTGTGCTTTGTAGAGCCATGTATATTCGTCGATACGAAATGGTGTACTAATGAGATTTCTATACTTTTATACTTTACATTACCCGGAAATACTTTATTCGTTATATTATTGTATATTTATGGTAAAAACCCATGGTGCTTTATTTTTATAACACAATTTCTTTGCGCAAACTCATACGACATTATTACTTTGATGACGTGGATCTGGAAATTGTCAAATAGTTCAATTCCGGTAAATGACGTTAAATGGTTTAGGGGGAGGAGAAGTTCATAGTTTTCTGTCCAGATGAATGATATACTGTGGGCAAAAGTTTATGTGGTGTCCACCATATAAATTCGGAAACACAATCACAGCTTTCACTTCTCGGTAAAGGTTATCGCATCTTTTCTTATTGAATTCAGTAAACGTTTCAACGTCGTCATTATCCTGAAAAACTTCAGCGTATTGCTTCGACTGTTGCATCCTTTTGAACAATTCCCATGAATCGACGTGTTGCCTTGATTCTTTAGCTGCTTGCATACAACAAACGCCAATCGCTGAAATATTTTTCTTTTTCAATTCTTGTAAAACAGTCACTCCAACAGAAGGTTCATCCAAATTGCAAACCAGAAGAACTTGCAAGCCTTTGCGAATTTTTGCCTCAACGTATTCCAGTAACCGTTCGAGTGTAGTAATTGATTTCTTTAGCGTTATCCGATTGTGACGCTCGGTGAATTTCGTTTTGAAACGATTTTCTTTATTCCGGTATACTGTCAAGTCCATTTCTGAAAAAGGCAAAAGTTGAAAAAAAGAGCAATAAGTAAGACTAGTGTGAGTGAATAAAAAAAGGACAGCGTTCTTGAATCATTTTATAGATATGGCTGAATCGTTAACACGTTCGTTAACACGTTCGTTTCCTCAGTATTTGATCCAAATTAAAGCCCAGTTACTTCAAAAAGACGTCAACGATATTAAATTTTTGTGCACCGATTTTCATTTTCAAGAAACAGATTCTATTCTTGAACTTTTTCAACAATTTCGTCAACAAGGTTTGATTTCGGAATATAACGTGAATTTTTTGATGGAATTGTTTTATCTGATACACAGAAAGGATTTAATGAGCCTTACCAGGACCAAGCGATATATTGGTACTTGGCATCAATACGATTTCGGTCCTTATAAATATAAGACATCACGCTATCGGCGCCTTTTGCATAAATTAGGTGATTTTACCTCCCGTTCTGATTTTCAAGAAATCAAATTGTCTGTGAACCATTACATGACCTACGCCGAACTAGAGTGTGTACATAACGTAAAAGATTTATTTCTAATTTTGGAAAAACGGGCATTGTTAGGCGAAAATAATCTAAAGGTGCTGTACGATCTTGCACCAAACTCTATTTGGAAAAGCAAGTTAGACGATTATTGTCGTGTAGGTGAACATACCACACCCAATACCAACACCGCTTCCACTGCAAAAAACATTGCCATCGTCGAACAAAACAACACTACAGCAATCCCTGATACTAACGATGATTCCGACGAAACTAATGAAGATTGCATCATTTGTATGGAAAATAAGGTTTCTTCGGCTTTTGTACCTTGTGGGCACATGAACGTTTGTGACCAATGTTACCCCAAACTGCCAACACCGACGTGTCCTTCGTGTAAGCAGCCTATTGAGAATCACATGAAGATTTTTACCTGATTCGTTCGGTGGAAAATTCGGTTACTCGGGCTATTATTTCTGGTAGTTGCTGGCGATCAATTGATTGCACGTCATTGGTGTTAAGACATAATTCTAAGATATGCCGCTCACCGTTGCTAATGTACAGTTGAACAATTTCGTTGTAAAAGTAATCCGGCAATCCCTTTAATTTTCTCAACAATTCATTTCGATACTGTCCGTATTGTTCCTTCAACAATGGATGTATTGTGTGAGCTTCTTGATTTATCAATTGAATGATAGTCATTTTTCCGCGAGTATCATCATCGGCAATGTTATACTCCGTCAATATATAATTATTTTGCAGTGATGTAAGTTAAGTCTATTAGAAACGATGTAGGGTTTGTTTACCTGTAATCATGGAGAATACTGTGGATTTTGTACCTTTTCTGAAAAATAACGAAACATTTGTGACCGTACAAGTTCGTAATGTTCAAGTATCGAAGCCTCGCTTGTATATACTGGTAGAAAATAGTCACCCAATTGTGTTTGATATCGATACAATAATTAGAAAAATTGGAATTCGACCAACTATTATACAATACGGATATGATTTCGCCAATCCTAGGATAGTATCGGGAATCGTTGACGCAAATTATTGCGTTAAAAAAATAACGAAAACCTTACCTGGCGTACGCTCAACTGACCTACGGATTAAACCGGCACTACTGCTATTGAATGAAATTATGGAAAATGATGTTAACAAAGATTCTGAGCATGGAGTTGTCATTCTCTTAGTGACATCTGAAGGGAACTGTTGTGATTACGGTGAAGCTTCCTGGTTAGTGTCAAAGATGAACAGACAAAATGTCGCCACGATAATTTACGATACCACACAGGGGGATTGCTACAAAGAAAATAAAAAACAACTAATAATGCGTGCTTTGCATACCGATCTGTTTATTGGAAAACAATACATGTTTGCCAATGACGTTAGTAGTTTAACTGAGAAATTGCGATATGTTTGTAGATCGAGAATGTTAATACGCTCAACTGGCACCGGATGTTTGTACAAATTTCCCTGCAGAGGTAATAACATGTACGTCGGTTTTGTACCAACTATTCTGAAAGAGGGTCAATTTGTCACGGTTGGGGATAATAACGTGAAATGTGTAACTGCCAAGATGCATTTTTTGCATACGTGTACTTATTTTGGTTATATGCTGGAACGCATGACTGATATGTGGGAAAATTTTGGATCGCTCTTAGCTCAAAAATGGAAATTAAACGAACGTATCGTAAATTATGCTGAAGGTATAATGTTAGCTGAAAACGTTTACGATACCTCAAGAGCTATATCGTATATGGCTACTAGAAATATAAAAGCTTGTTTGATGAAAATATTGGGCTTATCACCGCCCCTTCAAAATTTCCACAATATTCAAACACTGATTGAAGATTGTTACCAATTGAGTCAGGCTATACATGGTACTACACCGTCAACTACTAGTACTACCAACAATATAAACACAACAACAAACACCAACGAGTGTTTTCTAGAGATATTAAAAAACGTTGACATTCATAAAGGAGTGAAATTACTCGAATCTCACGACGTATTAGCCACTGTCGGTGGAATAGGGTATCCTATTTCGATACAAAGAGATTACACAAATAGCAACCCTTGGCAAATATCCGTCCTGGCTATTGGTGATAAAATATATTCTGAATGTGACGTTGTCTCTTTACTTCCCCCATTACGTAATATGCACATAACGGACGATAACCAATTATTTAATGCCGTGGTACCGATCTGTTTGGATTCACAAGCCTATTCATTGTATGTGGAAAAAGGAGCGAATATTGCGGCTAGGCACGCGGCTTTTACCATTAGAAATGCACCCGAACAAATACATGTAGATGATATGCACGCAATATTGGCAGCTTGTATTGAGTATACTGTTCGCAGTAAAATATGCTACGATACATCCACAAGCCTTGATACAAGCTTTAATTCTAAAATCTTTAGTGCAAGAAAATTTGAAGTTATTCTACCGAAATTGATTCTAACTGCAAGGATGTTATCGTTGAAAAAGCCTCCGTCAAACAGATCGTATGTTCTGCAGTGTATTGAAACAATTAATATTGACCTACTGAAAAAAAAGATGGACGATGGAGAACTTAGCTTTAGAGAAGTTATGTATATCTTTATTTGCGATTTGTATAGATTACAACGACATGAAACAAACATTGTTCGGTTCTTGTATCTTTTGCACGTCCTGGAGACGTATAAGTTGAACAAACGTCAAGTGGAGATTTGTATCAGATCCAATTTCACGAAACAGGAAATTGGAAGTATGAACATTGCATCAACATGGGGTGAAAATAGCGAGTTTATTGCGCAATTAAGAGACCAATTGCCAAACTTATTGACACCAGCACAATTCTTGCAATATTACAGAGTCGATCCTGTTGACCCTCTTTTTATTTATGATGTTTCGGATTTAAAGGAATTTGCATCAACCTGTTTAACTCGAGTTATAACGTCAAACTATTTAACAAATTTATGGAAGTAGTCAAGTGCCACTATACCAAAAACTGAGAAAACAGAAGACGTACAATTTGTACGATATTGCATATTCGACCCTGTCGACCCTCAGTATATTTATGGTGTATTTGGATGTGACCCTGTCGTACCTCAATATATTTATGGTTTCGGATTCTATCCGTTAAATTATTATATTGACCCGTAGGTTGCATAGTCTGTGGTTAGCAAATATTTGTCTATACATTTTCAGGGTTTCAAAAGGTATCGATCTGATAATATCTGAAGTCATCTAACAAGGGAAGATCTAACGGATATGATGAATTACATCGACGTTATTCATAGTTTATTGAGTGGGTTGGGGGTCTTTATTTGCATTTTGTTGATTATACGGCAAGTTTGTATGTTTCAAAAACATATCATCAATGACTTATTGAGATATAATTCCCATCTTTCAAGCGTAATAACGGCAAATCGAAATGATCTTCAAGCATTAAGTAAAGTAATTAATTCGTTACAAAAACAAATCATGGAGAATTCGCGTCTCAAATGCGTGCACGAAATAAAAAAAGAACCGGTATTAGAGTTAGAGCCCATTGTTCTTCTGGATTAGATGGTGTTTAAATGCCATGTACAAATGTAAAGGTGCGTCATGCTTAAAATAAATATTGTGTAACCTGTTTTTGTTGTTATCGCTAGCAGGATTTCCGTCGAATTGTAAATATCCATATGCTAATTCGTGACAAAGTGAAGCTATGTGTTTTTCTTGTGTTTTGTTTCCCAACACGGCCTCGTCATCACAACCGGATGTTAATATACTGGCAATTTTATTTTGAAAAAAATCAGGTTGAAAATTGCACACTGTACATACGATGTTTATTAATATGTTCAAAAAATGAACTTGTTTATTTATGCTTGCTTTCTTTGAAAATGTGTCATCTCGACTTAATAGTTCATGATATAATCGGCAAGTGATAAACGATAAAGTTTTGTCATCTATCTTCCTGTACGACGGTGCCGCCCCATTACACACAACGCCCAACATGGCTTGTATTCCTATCGGCGCGTAATAATTCTCCGATCGTAGCTGGCGAATTAAATCATTGTATATCCATGGCGCCTGGTATGCAAATAGTGGGGTTGGGTTAGGTATCAGAATGTCAGGAACTGATACGTCATTCTCCACGTCATTCCTCAGTGCTGTGCTGCGTGTTGGCGCATTTCTACGTGGTGTGCTACATGTTGGCTCATCCACGACCATCTCGACAGATTCATCATTTTGTTGAACCGGTTCTGACGTGTAATTAGTGTCGGCTGCGATAGTGTTCCGTGTTTCCGTTTCTAATACTTTCATCGCAGCTGCTGGGTCATCTAGCTTGTTCTTTACTTTGGATTTTGGGACCTTTTTTTGTCTCTTTCTCGAAGATCTTTCTGGTAGTGGTTTTGTATGAATGATATAATCTGCGGTTTCATCTATATCCATCATTTCAACAGGCCTTTCCGACATGATGGCGAAGAATACAACATCCGGTTCTTGTCATATGCAGGATATAAACGGTATGTACGCTTTAATAGCAATGTTTTGTCCGTTGATAATGTTTAGCGTTAACTTAACCTCGGATGTTTGTTTCTATAGTAATGCTGTTATTTTTGTTTCTCTATTTTTGTTTTTTGTTTTCTTCTTAGGTTTAATCGACGGGTCAATTGAAAATTTGGAACAATGTGGACTGGTTCTAAATCAGTTGATTGAAGATTTGGATGGACAAGAATTAAATACAACTAGTACAATTCAAACTCTGTTATCGTCATGTATTATAAGATTGGTGAACTTGTTTATGAACATGAATTCGACCGTGTGGAAATTGTCACCGAAAACATTGAGTAGAATGAACAATATCATACATGGTAGCAATTATTATTTCCCTCGCAATGCTTCCAAGCAAGCAACTTCTCACAGCAATGCATACCTACACCAAACCGGGTCAGTGATGGAAACAGTTGTGCCGGCCTGTGTTGAGACACCGACCGCTGCTGCAAACAATAAATGTCCGCCATCGCTGGCAGAGGCTTGTGTTAGACAGATTGTACGTAGTACTTCACCGTCTACCTTGTTATCGCCAAAACAAATAGCGACATGTTTGACAACACCATTACGATCCACGTTAAAGACACCACCTCCACCTCCAATGCAATCTCTGAAAACACCAAGAAAACAAAATACTGCGCCAATATCACTCACACCATCTTTGGTAACACCACAGACACCACGATCGATACCAAACCGATCTTTGAACACACCACGGTTGATACCAGCACAATCTTTGACTACGCCACCATTGATACCAGCGCCATCATTACCAACAACTGCACAACCTTCGATTCCAACACCATCAGTATCTTTGACTACACCACCGTTGATGCAAACACCATCTTTAGTTATACCATCATCAATGCCATCTGTAACTACACCGTCAAAGCTGCCATCTATAGCTACACCTTCAGTATCGCTATCTTTAGCCACACCATCACCTGCGAGATCTTTAGCCACTCCATTAAAGCAGCTATCGTTAACCACGCCATCACCAGCGCCATCTTTAGCGACAACATCAAAGCTGCTATCTTTAGCTACACCATCACTTGCGCCATCTTTAACTACACCATCACTTGCGCCATCCGTAGCTACACCAACACCAGTGCCATCTTTAGTCACACCACCACCAGTGCCATCTTTAGCCACACCACCACCAGTGACATCTTTAGCCACACCACCACCAGTGCCATCTTTAGCTACACCACCACCAGTGCCATCTTTAGCTACACCACCACCAGTGCCATCTTTAGCTACACCACCACCAGTTCCAGATTTAGCTACACCATCACAGCCGCCATCATTAGCTATATCACCAGAGCCGTCCTTGAAATCACCACTACCACCTAATAGCACAACATCACAGCCTAAAGATCAAACAACATCAATTACACCATCAACCACGTCACTGCCAGAAGTACCTCAAACGCTGACACCAGCGGAAGAGTGTAACTCGGATGTGGAATCCGATAGTTCTATCAAGGCCGCTAAAAAAACAAAACGCAAAAAAGGTACGGATGATCCGAAATTATATAACATACCGGAGGTTTTGGAAGAGAGGCAATTCTATGCCTATTACAGTGAATTTTTAAGCAATGATAGAAAATTTATCAAGACCGAAAAAGATTGCACTGATTCGGAAGATAGCTTGGTGTGTCACGATATAGTTACACGAGAGCATATTTCGTCTCAAACCATCTTAGCATTCGTTCAAACGGTCATCGAGAAGCTCACTGTGCCGGGATATTTTCTTTTTCCATCAGCTGATTACAAAAAAGTGCAATGTGAAGGTCAATGTGGTGGCAAGTCGTGCTTCTATTATATCACTTTTTGTGGACACAACATATGTGTCTTATGTATCATCTTGAACCATTTGCTTTGTATCATAATGGCCAAACGTCAAACAAACCCTTGCAAGGTTTTCTATGTGCACTGCCCGGCTTGGAAACATCAAGATTGTTCATGCGTATCTTCGACGGAAACATACAACGATATATATCGTAAAGTTTACGACATAACGGATATCGGGAAACACGATCGCAAGAAGTTGAGATGTATTCACACTTATTTAGATCTGGTCAGAATCATCCTAATGGTTAATTCAGACAAGGATAAAATGAAGAGAACCTTCAGGAAAAATGTAGTGAGGAACGTATACGCGCAATATATAACGTCGGATGCCAGCAGACAGTTCATTCCTAAGAACATTGTCATCGAAACCGACAACGGGGAAAAAACTCTAAGATATACCAGAGCGAAACATACTGAACCGCCGGAACAATACCTCCAGACAAGAAATAGAAAACTCAAAGAGAACTACCAGGAAATCTTCAACGCATACGTAAACAATGTAAGCGCGCGGAAACCATCGCCAAGTTTGATCTTGGATACTCAAAAGCGGGTTAGTAAACCAAACGATCTCATCTACATCGAAGCCATTAAATCGGAGAAAGTGCGAATGTTGGAGTTTGCGAATAGTAGCGATGTTCAGTTCTTTATTGACGGACTCAACCCGGATAAACCACCCTACAAGAAAGGTGTCAATCCAAGAGCATTGCGAAAGAGAACCGCTGTCGCCGAGGAAGTATCGAAACAACGCATCACTGAAACTCAAGCAACTGGTACTGACACTATTGCTCCCGAGATAAAGAAGGTAAAACTAAACGTAAACGATCGGGCAGTCTTGAAAAAAATATTTGCAAACTTTATTTCTGCGTCCAATGATGAAAGTGAGCACTAGATAATATGGCGACATATTATAGTCACGATATGTTATTGAGAGAGAAGTTAGGGTTGATCGACGAATCCAAGTGTGAACTAATCAAAAAAACATTACGAGAATATGTTGATATTGCTCAACATTGTTTTAACACACTTATTGTATGGCCCAGATTAAATTACGAAAAGGATTGGATAGATTGTAGTTACAGCGCCGATCATCTCAAATATCGTCGCGTGAATTGGAACTATTACGAGAATAATTGGGAATTGGATGGAGAATCGGATTGCGGATTGAAAACAAAATCGGACTGTAAATCTGGGAATGTCTTTGTAAATAATAGAGCTAGAGATGACAAAACTAGTGGAGTGGACATTGTATACACGTGCATTGTTGGTATGGCTATTACAGACATTCAATACGACAAAATGATGACAACTGATACTATTACAATTATCTTTTATTACCATGCAGACATGACTTTATTGAACAAAAATGTACTGTTTGTTGACCTTGTGGCCAAAAAAGATCGTGTACGAAAACCATTTAAAATATGTTACAAACTGTGTAAGCAATGTTCACACGGGTTAAATGTGATACATTATCACACCACACGATACAAAATGTAACCAATCGGAAGTTGGTTAAACTGTAGTTTTCTTAGTCGTTATAAAATGACACAGATGGTGATATAATAACATTACTTTACTAAGTTGATAATTTATCGTATTGCGATTTTTTTTAACTAGTTGATAGCTCGACTTACGAGTTAATGTACTTGCTGCGAAATGATGGTTATCGATATTATTGGAACTGTACACTAATATGCATTCGCAAGTTGTTCTCTTGCACTGTTCTTCGTAATCTGTATGTCCTAAAAATAAATTGTTTAGTTGACAAAACAGGCAAGAGGCGATAACGTCATTGTCGTCCTTGTAATGTAAATTATTAGGACCTTTGCTGTGAATATCCAAATCCACTAAACATAAGTCATTTTTAGCTGGAACCATAATTTTGTGCAATTGTGGATTAATCGTTGAATAACTGTACAAACAACTCACGAAATAAATATAATCGTCTAAAAGGTCGTGATATCGACCCCTTAGGTTATTTCCATCGCCACACAATATAATGTAGGTGGTATGTTTATTACGGCTTATAACGTCATCACTACGAAGCGGTTGAGTTGCTTTGGCTATTGTATTTACATGTATGGTGTAATTAAAACTGTAGATTGCTCTAGCTATGTCTGGAAAACGATCATTTTGAGCTACGGTTAACAGATTTTCTTCCAATTGCAAAATACGTTCGGTGAATCGTTGATTTAATTCGCCACGGGAGAACTTTCCGGACCGCACGTCCTTTTGATAATTTTCGTAGGAAGTTTTTAATCTAAGTATCGCACAATAAGCAGCGTAAAATTTAATTTTGACGATGATTGTTAAATCGAACAAGTTCGTCAATCTGTTAATGAATATCCGTTCATCCAATTCCAAGTTGGTCAATACTTTTTGCACTTGGTTGGTAAATTTAGCGTCATCTATTAGTAATGTGGTAATATGACACGATGATATCACTTGTGTTTGTTTTAAAATAAAGTCATATTGAAGACATTTTTCGCGGATTTTCACAAAATCCATGTCCATATTCGATACCTTGTAATTTGACACCCGTGCTGGATTGATTCAAGTGAATTGTACACCATACCAATTGTTTTATAGGTAATATATACCAAATTGTATCATTTTGTAAATACCATTTAATTAAATCTTTGTACAATGTAATTTGTTTGATATGTTGTGCTGTTGGTTTTAAAGGTTGTTTGCTATGTGTTTTAAAATCGATAATACGTAATTCACCATTACGTAATTCAAGACGATCTATTGTACAATATTTCTTTTTGGTGCTAGTGAATAAATTGGTCTTTTTCTTACCAGGTATTCTTAAAGTTATTTCGTGTACTATTCCATTCTTTAATAACTGACGTAATTGTTTGCGTATATTTCTTTCTATCCAAAAACAATTTCTACTGGGAATTAATATATTGGTTGTCCGAGAAATATTTTTATGAATTAAACTTCCTCGATTCATTTTCTCCTAAAGTAGTAGGGGGGGTTGGTAAAGCTTTATCGGTAATAAACTCTAACAATTGATCACTGTTCTGGTTGAGGTTCTTGCTATCTTCAATGGCATTAAGTAGTTCATTAAATTCTTGCACCGCGCTTGCGTTCTGTTCAATTTTGTCCCGTAGATCATACATTTTTTCCAGACAGTTGTCGTTAGTTTCGTCAAGATCGGGTGTACACCCATTAGTTATTTTAGTTTGCTTAGCGTGTTCTTTTAATAACATATATACTTTCACGGCGTCGCTAGCCTCTTTGCTACTTCGGTCACAGTTGCTTTCTATTTGCGCTAAACGTTCCAGTCGAATTCTAGTCGACTTAGCGGTCTCATGTTCCCGAAATATCTTCTCATAATTCGACTGATAAAAATCATTATGCGGTAACTGTTGAGCCGTACGACGCAATAATCGTTCATGAATCTTCTCTTGCTCAGACGACATCAACGATTCAGCCATTGTATCAAATGATTCAATTAAAGTTAGCGTCCCACCCTCGTTAAATGTTGTAAATTGTGGTTTTCTACTCGACGACGTTGAGTCTGTAGATCTGCGGTCCACTTTTGAACACGTTCCTTTAGGCGTCGAAGATCTGCAACTTGTCGTCTTTCACGTTCAATTTCTTGCGTTGTCATAGTCGTTTCATCGTCGTCTGATGATGAATCTGAATCACTGTCTGAGCTAATATAGATAACGTTTTCTTCAGGTACTACTGATGTTCTACGAGTCGACCTCAAATTAGACTCCCCATGGACCGACCTCGAACTAGACCCGCCAGTGGTATTATTGGTTGATCTCGAACTAGCTCCCCCATTTGAATCGTAATTGAATGGTTTCACCGTAGCTAATGCTTTAGTACTAATCTCGCCTTTAGACCAGGGTTTAATTTTACGCTTTTCTGAAGACCACGGGTTGAATGTGGGCTCTGTTGATGTTTTAGTACTACTAGTGCTAGGTTCGTCGTTAGTATGACTAGTATCTCCTTTGGTTTTGGTCTTACAGTTTGATGCTTCCCAACAGACAGCTGGTAAATCGCTATCAGATTCATCTGAGGAGGACATTAAATCCTTGACATATTTTTTCACCTTGGGTTCGTACTCGGTGTGACTCACCGATTGATTTGGTTGAATTACTTTTAACGGCTGCCCTCGGCGTCGTTTAGGTTTACCAATTGGTTCACTGTTTGAATCTGATGAATGAGCATTGTTTTTAAGGGGACTATATCGTTTACGTTCGTTGCTACCACCTTTTGTGTATTGATGTATTGGATAACGGCAATCGCCATCTAACTGTTCCAAATATTCATAATCGTTAAATTGTACATCTCCCCGACTTGCCGAAAGTAGACTGTAATTTACTCGGGCACAATCTACAAATTCACACCCTTGTGTTCCGCAAGCGCAATTAAAGCGCCCTCTTTTGTTGTAATGTTTCCAAAATTTAGACAATGTGCAATTATTGGAATTACGACAGTTACCTCCAGTGACGCACAAGCATGACTCTGCGCATGGGCACCAGTAAGTGCTTATTATATAAAAGGTTAGTTGTTTGGCTAATATCATACATCGATAAGCTTCTCGACCGTGAGCGCTACTAATGTCGTGGGGGAAAGCCATTTCTAAAAATTTACGACTTTTGTTTACCAGACTTTTCGGTGCCGGCGCATGATTTTCTACAGCATTTAACCAAGTCTTGAAACATTTAAAAAAACAGTGTTCGTTCTTTGATAATTTAACATTTCTCTCAACGTGAAGTATCAAGTCATTACTAGCCTTTAAGCTAGCTTCTGCTAAAGGGGGTGGTCTAGTATTAGGTGATGTTTGTTGTAATTTTGGTCCTACCAGAGTCATAAATTGGTGCAGATCGGAATCGCCTTTACTATTACGATTACCCATGATGAATGACAGCGAGTTTAAATACGTTCAAGGGGGTGAAGGGAAATCGATACTGAACAACGTCGCTGGTAGATTACAATTAACAGGAGCAAGTTGTAACGTTGATGACGTAGGAATATACGAAAATAAGGCACACGTTCAGGATTTGACCAGGGAGGACAAACGCAAATCTCTGGATAAGCAAAGAAAGTTATTCGACGCTATCAAAACGATGTACGACAAACAACAATTGGCTGAGAGTAAAGTAATAGAAAATTTTATCAATAAGAGAGAACAACAAGAAGTGAGTGCATTGCAACCGATTTATTCTTTTGATCAGCATTCAATTTTATTCAACATAACCCCCCACAAACATATTTACATACCACATGAGGTCCACCACGTGCCTATCGCTAGGAAAATACTCGAAAAGTTAGAAATAAAATGTAAACATCAGCAAGCTTGTCGCTATAGGGAATTATTCCCAATGGTATCAGAATGTGGTCCAGTCATGCAAAGTGCTGCAGTAACCAAAGCAATCACTATGCTCAGGGAACAGGCCGTACTTGTAGATTGCAAGCAACAACTAAAATGGTTGGATTGTATCGCAGAGTTGCTCAATATTACAGACAACGATGCAACGGTTGTTAAAAATCCAAACGTAAACGACCTATGTATCTGCTGCTTTAATTTACAGAACGCTATGTATACTCATAACGCCACTTTATTGCACAATAGAAATTACCCACAATCCCCCATGTCAAAACCCGTTCAATTGTACGGTATCATAGGAACGCAACCTACAACAGTCTCAAAAGAACACACCAGCAATCAATTTGCTAATAGAATCAACATATCACCCCACAATATATTGGCTACATTTCCAACCATCGATTTTGCTCAATATCAAGCCTGGTATGACGAAAGTGCTACGACTGTGTTCGGTGTTAACGTATATAGGATGATGATGAAGATAACGGATTCCCAGACGGTCACGGATCTCCGTGGGGGTGTTGCTGCCGATGCAAAATAAAAGCCCCCAACAATTTGGACAAGTTGTTGCTTTGCATTAAACACAAGTCATCAATTAACATATAAAAATAACCTCTATGTATATACACGACATTGTTACTAATTAATTTACACAAACCATTTTCGGCAATTAATGTATCTTGAAATGTACATAATTTTAAGGGCGATTTGGGAAAAATGGAGCGACCGTATTGACTATTTATAACGTTTACATACAAACATAGAATTGCAAAATATTCCCATAATTGTTTTAAATTATGCGTCATTTGATCATGATGCTTAGTAGAACAATATAAAACATCATCTGAAACGTTTAATTGGTCCAACGAAAAACCTTCCACTTTGCTTTTAATCCAATCGACGCTTCGATCTTTCACGTAGTCTAATTTTAAAATGTCGATAAAATGTGGACAACATAAAGGATCCATCCCTAAAAATATACTTAAAAATATATCCATGCTATTGGCTGGATCTGTGTCTTTCACTCGCCAAGATGGTGGTAGTATTAAATTATATAGGTTTGATTTTAATACTTCCAAGTCCAAAACGTAATGTTTACTTAACCTGGTGTAATAACAACCATCCACCCTTCTCAGCATAGTATTACCCAGCATATTATAAGTTTGTAATGTTTTATCGAAGCATTCTCCGTGAGTTAACGGTTGAGTGCAAAAGGTCAGTAATTTACTGGTCACGTTATTATGATTTAAGCGACTTTCTATCAGTAAAGGTAATAACTGTTTATAAATATCATAACTTGTTCGTAGATTACTCAATTGAATTAAAGGACTGTTCAAATGTTGGCTTTTAATCTGTTCCGCTAATTGACGAATTGGTTGCGGTCCATCCTTACCCCATCCCATCGATTCTGTATCTGTTGTGCTCGAGTTTTTTTCTAGGTCATATTCGGCTATCGCTGCCGCTAAATCTTCAACTTTTGATGCTCCGATCATGTTGAAATATATACTGTTAAATAAATGTTCTTTGAAATTAGCTTGATTCACATCGGAATGTAACAAAACATTGTTCTTAATATTTGTCGAGTCTATTTTGGGCACTTCTAAATTATTCGATTTGAACCAAGCTACGCCAACTTCCAATTCCTTGGTATTATTAATGCTAGTTAACAATTTAGAGTTCAATATAGCGCTGCCGTTAACTTTAGTGTTTTCCTCGCGGAATTCATATTGATTATTTTGCCACTTTTTATAATTTTCAGCGCTCAACTTTAACTCATTAAATTCGCGATCTGAACAATCTCTTTTGTCATTCGTAACCCACTTTTCAGAGTCCGCTGAGGAGTTTACAAATCTAATAAAATTTAATTCATCCATTTCTATATGAAATAATTCGTGATTTTGTTGCGTTGTTCTAGTATCGTTTTTTTTCGAACATTTGCTGGTTCGTTGCTGGGGAACTTACTTTTCTTCTGAACTGGTTCACCCAAATGAACGTAATTAATGGCGTATGCTGGGGTTGATTCATTTATAGGTATCGATAAAAATTCAACCAATGACTCAGGATTTGTTGGAGTGATGATCAATTTATCCACATGATAATCCGGATGAAGGGTCAGTCTATCCAACTCGTACATTTGAGCGTTGAAAAACGTCCCATATAAATCTCCGAAATAAACACTGCACGGTTTGGGATTCCAGATCCAAACTGAAAATTCACACAAATCAACAGAGATGGATTCTTCTTGTCGCCGTCCATCGACAACGACGCTAAATTGCACTTGATTCGTTCCTAATATAGCTCGAATTTCCACTTGGTTGATCATGAAACTTTTAGCGATTTGTTCTTCTTCTTCTCGATAACGTTGAATTTTCTTCAAAGTCAAATTGCCGGCAAAATCATGCAACCCAAATTTTACAGAGGGAGGAGTGGACGTGTCTTTTTGAGACAACTTGTCATTGTTCATGTATTCGCGCAATTTCTCCAACACTCTTCCAAACTCACTAACCTTCAGCGAAAATTTGAAATTGTTACCGAATTTAACATGATACGTGTCGGCATTTTGCAAGTACTGTTTTCCGTCAAAGTGGTTTAATATCATGGGTCGACTGTCTTGAGTGTGGCAATACAGTCCTAAATTCACGCAATACTCGGCATTAGGAGTTAATTCCAAGATGTTGATCACATTCCAAGAATTGTTACGTGGCCCAAATAAGCGCAATCCTTTGGGGAATTTGGTGCAAAATTCAACAGTCTCAGACGTCACTATTGCGTAATGATAACTGCTGTTACACTCTCGTTCGCACAAATCTCCAAATATGTCGTAAAGCTTAACGCTTCTCTCTCGAATATCAAAAAGTATGGTACCCCGTTTGGTTCGCTCGTAATTCGAGGGGATTTGTCGCATGCAGTACTCGTTGTCGTAATAATAGACTGGGATTGTTTTTTGAGTGACATCAAATTCGGTTAACGTTTGCATAAATTTATCGATCATCACTCGATGTCGGCCGGAAGTGATGACTTCTGGTGGTTTTAATAGCGATGGTTTATCGATACATTTGTCTAGAGCTTTGTCTTTTTCCTTCATGCTTTCCACTAGTCTACCCATCTTCATTAGTAGACGAGGTTGAATTTGGGTCGTGTCATGACAGACGTATCGATCTGGCATGCAAGTCAAATTTAGACGCGTTGGTTCCTTAGATTTACCTGTCTCTTTGGCCGCATAATTTTTACCAGCATTCGGTTTTAATGCTTCGTAAACTCTACTAACGAACGACGTGATTTGAACAGAGGCTTTGCGGCACGTTAAAATGGTAACATCTGGTAATGTTCCATGTAAAAACTGTTCCGTTTTTGCTCTTTTTACGGCAGGAGTATTCTTGTCTAAATCAACTACTTTCTCTTTGCTCATGAACATGGATAACGATAGGTGTCCGCTATTATATTTCTCTTTCATCGCCGCTCGACCTCCGTTCAGATGTGCCCGAATTTTATCTTTTGACTCCTTCTTTACGAACATATTGTATTCGTATTCTTGAACGATATTCTCAACTATGATCTCGTGAGCTACTATATCGTACACATCCCTTACAAATTCCAACATTCCAGCAAAGTCATTGTTCAACACCATCTTAAACACGCTCATTTGAAATTTACTCTTGAATTCGCTAGCGTTTCGCTGTTTGTTGGCGATGTGGGGGATTAATTTACGCGTACCTGGCTCAACTTTGTAGCCGGCGTAGTTCTTCTTGCAAAGAGAGATGAAACAAAAGAACGTTTTTTCCACAAGCATGCGACAAGGAGCTGGATATCTGGGAGGGATATTCAGACTCTGATTTCCGTTGTTCAAAAGATCAGCGTATCCATTCAAAATCTCAAAAATCCTGTCCAGTATGCGATTTAGGGGTGTCGTTTCGCCAAGTCCGAATAACCGACACATACCAGTAAGATCTTGTCTCCTAAGATCGCATCTCGTAATACCTTGTCTATTTTTCTGCTCAATATTCGAATGGTTGAACAAGGTTACAAAGATGGAATCCGTATCTCCCGTTATAATCTGACAATTGTGCAATTCGTTTAAGATGTTGGCGCTGTCTATTGAACCTTTCCTAGCAAAATGAGTGATTGTTCCTCCCACCAGGGAATTGAATTTCACCAAAATGCCGTACACCGAATTGGCCAGCACTTTCACAGCCAACTGTTCGCCATTATACAACGATTTTTGAATTGGGTCATTGCACTGTATCATTATCTTTTTGATGTTCTTTCTATGTATCAGTAGTGATCGAGATATCATGGCCGCTATGCCCTCAAATTGATGGCTTTTGGCAAACGATACCGGATAATGTACGGTTTGGGATCGAAAAGGTAAAGTGCAACCTTTCGTTGTGCATTTAGGAGCTTTGCACACGTGACCTTCTAATGTGGTGTACTGACGAACGTTCGATAGTTCAATCGTTGTGTATCGACTGTCTTTAGGGTCGACGGCTTGTGGTTGTAGCGTGGAAATGCACACGTTGTAGGCTTGCATGATTGTTGGATAAAACGAAGTGAAATCGAGAGTGCCTGAAGGGGTCAGAAATAAGCCACAGTTATTCACTGTCATCCCGGCTAACGGTTTAACGTCTTTGAAATCTCGATCGGCTTTGTATACGTGACAAGGGTCCTTGAACCGAGAATCGTCTCTCACATTATCGCAATCTAAACTTAGCAGTTTGTACTTCCAACCGTATCGATGATACATACCTAATACTAGTTGCATACTCTTGTTGCTATATGATTCTCTTATCATCAGGCCAGTTTCAATACACGTGTGCAAATTTTTGATCGCCAAAGTATGTTGTAACGTTAGTAACATGGTTAAGATAGAATCGTGTAAACAATAGGCGATCAGTTTGGTCAAATCCTCGCATGTGCCAAGTTCGTGAGTGCGACGAATATTTTTGTAATCTACCACCGTATCGTGTAATTTGGTAAGACCCAACATATTATTGGCCATTGTATCTAATTTCACCTTTTGATCTCCGCACGTTTGTACCATGACGTCGATCAGCGCTACGTGTTTGCTAGTTATATCCACAATTTTATTTGTGCAAGATAGTAAATTCTTGGTTGTGCTCAAATCCACGTACGTTGACTTATTTGCTGTTCCATATTCGTCATGGTCGCTGTCGTTGTCGCCCGTGTCCTCCCCCCATGGCAAGATTTGGTAATTGACCGTTTTTTTGGAAGCACTTTTATTTCGTACATATTGAAGTTGAAACGTGTTGTTGCTGGTATTGGTATGTAGAGTTAACGGTTCGTTTATAAAGCTGGCATTTTTCTTCAGCTTGTAATTGCTATTGTTCAAAGTGTGATATCTTACCAACAACATGGGTATGTCGTAGCTATTTGAATTATATCCACATATTGCTGTCGGGTTCAAATTTCGTACGTACGATAAAAAATCACCCAACATGCTCTTTTCATCGGCATACCACCACAAGGTCACATTATCTCGAGTTAGATTTAATCGCAACCGATTGACGAAACTGTTGTCAGTTTGTAACAATTTTCGACATAATTCAGCAACTTTATCTGTATCTACGTTTAGAGCTTCTACCCGTTTCTCATCGGTATCTCTCTTCGGAGAGATGGTTGCGAATACTTTATATCGTGGGGCGGCATCGTCTTTGTTACAGAAATCTACGGCGGAAATGCACGTGATTTGATCCATTTTTCGCACATGGGGTTCGTAGTTGGTTTCTAGGTCGAAAACTAAATACCTTTCATTTATAGCGATTTCGATCATTTGTTTTCGTCGCTTTTCGAAACAACTATTATTTGACGCGTCTAACCAAATTTGTCGCAATCTTTCCCGCAACAGACCCGAAAATTTGATTGTTTCTTGATACAATTCCTCTATCTCTGTGCGACTGAGATGGTTTCCGATTCTATCCAGGCACATGCTTTGAAACAATTTACCATTGTCCATAGGGTGCAGTATGTATCGATTTCGATAAGTGAATAACTGGGTATAAAATTTGGCTTTAAATTCACCCCACGTGTATTGCTCATACTCATTGCCAACTGGAGAACCAACTTCCTTATTACCAACCTCGACATTGCCCTGTTCAATGTAATTCACTCGTAATAAATCATTTCCGGCAAAAAGTTTACAAACAGCGCTCGCTGACAGTCGACATCGAGCTACGGGATGAAAGGTCACATCTTTGCGGTATACTGAAATGGTGTGGTTTGTCTTACGAACGTGACTTCCGCTAGAAAGATCAACTTGAATTTCACCGGTAGCAAAAGCGGTTTGGTTTTGAATGTTATGCTCAACTATGGTTCGAACGGCCCCGTTGCTCAATAGCCATCTACTGTGATTTTGGATAGCATAACCGTATAGATTACGAGAGAATGTGTCGCTGAGATGCTTGTCAATTTGCGAACGAATCTTTGATCTGTCTTCTTTGGTAGGGGGTCGTTTAAAGTATAGGCGAACAAACGTTCTTAATCCTAAACTAGCCGAATCCATGGCACGACAACGTACTAATTTGGCGTCCACGGCCCCCAATTTGAAAAATTTAGTGAGGGTTTCCTCTTCAAAGTTGAATCCAACTTTAGAGTCATCTTCAACCATGAGTAATAGCGATGGTCGAAAGCCGTACACTTCTAAAGACAATGATATCAACGGTGCGGTATCGTTGTTGCTATCATTTTTGCTATCGCTTCTGATCTCGTTGTTCCTAGTGGTTCTAGTATCGGTGTTGTGTTTGGTATCGTTTTTGATATTTACGCATTGTAATACAACACCGGGAAATTGAAATGAATTGCGAGCTTCGCTTTTAATGAACTCGCTTTTACACGTTTGGTCGTTCTCCCAGCATTTATCTATCATTTCACTGTTGTACGCTCCTTTATTAACAGAAACATTGCTGTAAGCGTTGACATATCTCAATCTCATCATGTTTAAATTTCTTGAAGTCATCGACACCGTGGATAGATGGATATCGAACGCTATCGATCAATACATCGTTGATCAATATCAGTCAGCGCAAACATGCATTTCTATTGTTGACAGTGCTATTAAAAATGCGCAAAAAGAACGAGCCTTCTGGGACCAATTGCCCGTTTGCGAGATAGAAAAATCCGTACAAGAAGCTAACGAAAGTATAATCTGTCTCATGCGAATTTTTAAAGATTTAGGATATACGGATAATCAGATTCACGTTCTACTAAAAAGAATTCTATCTAACGGACAATTGGCAGAAACAGACCACTTAGCTAATATCGTAATATTTTGGAGTAAGATTAAAGATTTTTCATCTTTTTACAAAGATACTCCAAATAATGTTGATATGGAATCCATAGAAAATCTGAAATTTTTATCAGATGCTAACATTAAAGCCGCTAGTCAAATCAACACTGGTGTTCCTATCCAAGAGCTCTATTCTAAATCAACCAACAGTTTGTGTCACACCAACAATCAGGTTGTCGCTAATAAATACATGCAACAGTATCACCACGTCATGAACGACATGCAAGAATCAACCAATAGTGTACAAGCAACCATGCCCACCACCAGGTCGGTGGCAAATAACCCCAGGCCTCAAGCCACTCCCTCAAAACCACAAAAACATACGCAGAAAAATAGCGTAGCTATGGCCATATAAACATCCTACACAATATACATCTATCTAATTCAGTCTAGTACAAGGAACTAGTGTACAATGGAAGTTATGATTATTTCGAATGATCGAATAGATGATAACGAGTATGTGCAGAAAATATCAGAGGAATATGAACAAATTCGACGAAATAAACCAAAGATAATTGTAATTCGATTGGAGATGAAATGTCACTACGAAGAGTTCAAACACCACTACAAATCGTACGGCATAATATCTTATATTGAACATTTATTACAGAATACAGTACAAGAATTATGTACAAAAACTCGTCGCTTAATATTTCGACGACATCTTACGGATGTGAATTGTTACCTTTTGTGTTACAATACAGAACGTACACATTTATCAAATTGGGCGCATCAATTATATCGTGCCGATCTTAGACTAAAACATCCGGACTGTGATATTTACGGTGGGGATTTATTCACAGTGTTGAGTGACGACACCTTCAGGTCGCGACACGATAATGTTTTTCAAGTTTCTTTAACGCATCATATCTCTACAAATAATATCAGTGTAAAAAAATGCACCGGTTTTATTTACAAAATAAATAGAATATGCGACGTGGCTTGTCCACAATTGAGTTACGCTTTAGACTCTCATATTGATACTATTCAACTGGTCGGTAAACGACCATCTCAAGTTCAGATACTAACTGTTCACGAGGATTATACTTATATATGGAGCGACCGAAAGATAAACTACCAGCACTTAGAGTTATTGCGTGTGTTTAAGCACCGACACATCATACATACTTGTCCCAGCAATCCAGCTTTAGTCACAATATCAACAGATAATGATGAAGATGTGTACTTTGATGCATGGGTTGTTCCTATTGTTGTTCCATTTCAAATCTTAAGTGATTTAATTACGTCATCGCCATTATTGGTGCACGAGTGTATCGTGTCTAATTGGCCGGATAATGATACCAGCACCAGCTCCACCATCCCCACCATTATGCATAAATTGGCACAACAATATACTAAGTCTGCCAATTCTTTAGATACTATTGAATCGATACAAACGTTCAAGCAATTGCACGCTAGTGTTAATGGTTACCTTCCTTATTATCGAGACGAAAGGTATCGCGAAGAGAGATGTGAAGATGTTATTGTGCAACACCTATTTGGACAAATTGATTACGTGGATATTCTGGATGGTATATCTTACTATTTCATCAAATACGTGCTCAAACTGGCTAATTGTGACCACACGTGAGCATTCAAAAATGCACTGGCAGCTTTACACTGGGTTGGCACGGGTGGTTGCATATTTGGAACAAATAATTTTTCGAGCTCGATTTAAGAACACGGATCTACGTAGAAAAATGGTTAAATTGCCACCGTCTGCGTAAGATAGTATTTCCTTGTCCCGATGTTGACATAATAAGTACAAACAGCAACCTATACAACTTTCCATCACAGCTTTATTTAATTGATGTTTTTGTTTGTAAAAAGTCGAGTACGCTAAGTCCACGCAAGTGTTGCTGAATGCATCAAATGACTCACATTGGCTACACGATCTACATTTGTAAATTTTTGGATCGCAGTAATCGATTTCTTCAACTTCATTTTTAGTCCGCAGGGATTTGGAGGTTCCGTGTACCATTTTGTAGCATTGACGATGACCCGTACACAACCCGTAATAATGATTCGTGGGACCGGCGCAAGACGTTTTTGTAAGTGTTGCGCAATGATTCACGCTATTGGTTGTGTAAAATGTCGTTCGAAAGAAATAACTAGAGTCAGAAATATGTGCCCGATACAATTGTACGTGCCTGTATGTGTCCAGATTACACATGGAACATAATGTCAGTTCGCTGTTTTCAACCGTTGTTGTTGCTCGGGGTTTTTTGGCTGTCGTGTTTTGCGCGTTGGGCGATAATAGACAATGGGCGCATCGTGACATCATTGTGTGCGTTTTAAAATAGTCTTCCTTAATTGCTTGATATTCCACGCTACCAGGACCAAAACATTTGGCTAAACAGGTGCAACCAGCGACGCCCATGTCTAACAATTTCACGTTCATATTAGCCCGATCCTTTTCGGTTAAGTGAAGTAACACTTGGATTAAGTCGATATCCAGCCGGCTGTCCAGCTCCGTACCAAAAAACCCCTCTTCATTGTTAAAAATATCTGTTAAGAAATTGTGTAGATTCTGAACCGTCAAATTCATTCCAAAATACAATATGCTTTGCAATGTGGCCACTGATAGCACGTAATTTACATCGATCGAATCTCGTTTTATTGGTTGTAAGGCTTTTATTGTTTTATTTTCGGAAAATACAATGTTGGCTCGTTTGTTTGTAATTGACGAGCAATTGTGTTGATGAATTGTCTGTTTATAACTGTTTAATTCTTTCAATATTCGAGATGTTTTCCATCTGTGATAACATTTCTTGTTTACGTTTTGATGATCATTCGTTTGTAGTAGGTCAGTTAAATGACCAACACTTTCGTCGTCGTCGTCATGGTCGTCGTTGTTACCGGCACTGATATTTTTACACACTTGAACCGTTGTAGTGCAACATTGCAAGAAGAAATTATTTGAACCTTGTATGCTCCAATTGGTCCAGTATAAAAATCCAAAAATTCGAAAACATTTGTACAATTGTACAGATTTGCACATTTTATTCAAAATAGCATCGCGATCGGTCTGCATATTGGTCTCACTATCTAGCAATTTATCATACATTTTACCGTACAGATCGTATATTTTTAACCTATTCATTTGCATCCAAGTAGGTATATATTCATCGTACAAACAGGGTGAAATATCACCATAAATTGACACAATATTCTCGCATTCTTCACGAACGAAATACGCTATACTAAGGTGTTCCTCCATTTTTCATTGACCAACGTCTCAGGACGATGTCTAGTCGCAGACTAATGAGAAGAAATAGGGGTTGAGACAGAAGTTTACCCTTTTACTTATTGAATGAAGGTCACAGGTCAAAGTTTATCAAATAATTGCGTCAACTTTTGTTGATAGATATTGCTGTTATGAACGCTATTCAGATCTCTCGTCAATAACGAAATGGTATAATGGGTTGGCTTTGCTAGGGATGGTGATGGGGTCAGTGATGGTGGTGTCGGTTCCGGTGAAGGTGTCGTGGTGCGGTAAGTTTTTAAAGGTTGTGACGTGAATTTGAAGGATTCATCCCGCTGGGGTTGTATGTCATAACTCGTAACTAACGCTCGAATAATTGTTTGCAAATCTCTAACCGTTATATGTTTCTTTAGAATAGACTCGGAATTTAGGGTTAAGAGTTTCCTAATTGGTGACGATGTGTTATGAAATAACGACGACTCTATCTTAGAATCAAAATCAGAATCAAAATGCCACTGTTCTTCTACGTCAGTGCGATGATGATTTGAGCCTTTTAATTCGTAATATGGGTCAGGGTCATCGTCGAAAGAAAGTCTATCGGCTATACTATCCTCAAACGAGTCACTGCTAGTAGTTGAGCTGTTGTCCCATACTGAGTCATCATGGTCTCTGAATGATGAAAAAGCCTCCGATGATGGCGACTGCTGAGTGCAAGACTTTTCTTCAATTGAGTGTTCATCGCGGAATAATGGTGGTTTAACTAAGCGAAGTGGTTCCGAAATGGCTACTGATGGTGGTGGTGTTGATGATGGTGATGATGTTAATGATGCAGGTGATAATATTTGTGATGATGCGTTTGACGATGGTGATAACGATGGCGATGATGGTAGTGGTACATTATTATTTAATAATTGAAAGATATCTTTATTGCCAGCAGCTTCATTGTGAGGTTCAAGGTGTTTATTTTTTATTACATTGGTAGGTTTCACGTTGTCTATCACCACTGGTATTTGTGGGAGTTGTGGTGGGGGAAGTGGGGGTGGCATGCTTTCTTGAATTGATTCCACCTGTTCTTGACCTAATGTGTTGTCGTCATTATACCCATCATTATATTTTAAGTGTACATGTACTTCATATGTGCTGCTGCTAGTATCTAAATAATCGTTAAATTGAGTGAAATTCTCTGGATTTAGATTTAATGAACTTATGATATTGCCATTTATGATATCTTTGGTATCGGGAATGGCTATATATTGTGGATTAGTTGGTTTAAAGTCATCAATATATTTTAGAAATAAAGTCGACACTCGGTTGAGGTCGGACAGTTCACCTTTGTCGCTTAATTGTAAAACTTCTGCATATGAGATTGAGTTCGAATTCTCTTTAATGTGCGAGATCAACGCGTTTAATAAACCAATCGAAGCCTCAGAAGAGTCTTCGCAAACAACCGGTTTATCTACTGTTATTGAATCATCTGGTAACGTTAACACGAGATTCGGATCCTTATGGAGGTTTTTATATAAAAACAAAGTATTTTGATTTGATGTTTGATAATCATGCGTCTGAACGACGGCATTGACATTATAATATAAATGTACCATACTACTATTGTTTAAATAATATGAATGTAATAAGTTGAAAAATGTAAATTTGTTAATTAAGTTGATGTTTTCAGACACGCATTTAATAATGTGCCATATGTTGTGGTTGACCTGATTAAAAATAATGTTTATAAAAACATTAATCATATGTTTCAATAAGTTGTTTGTTGTTCTTGTCACTTTGTTTATAGTCTGTTTCTGAAATGTTTTAAGAGTTGAAATTATAACGTTGGGTGTGGAATTAACATATCTGTCATCACTAACCAACAGGTTTAAAATGGTCCTTTCTATTTCACTAGCCTTAATGCTGTTTACCAATGCGTCTACAATAGAGTGTATTCGGTAGGGTGTGTGACATATTTTAGTCAGCGTTTTTTGTTTCCATCTATCGTCTTGGGTGTCGCAATAATCAAATTTAATTTTTTCCCAATCATATTTACCTTTATTTAATGCCGTTCTGGTTTCTTCTTTTGTGGTTAGAACGGCTTTGATGCACATTTCATAATAGTCAAGAAAATATGAAAGGTACTTTTCTATGAATTCCATTGCTATCATATCGTATAACGATTTTAAAAGTACATTATTTTCAGCACGATCTGTTTCTCCTGCTGGCCAATTTACGTTTAATTTAGTCAAACTTGCAGACTTTAAAAAAAGGGTAACCAAGCTATCGTCTGCGCATGCGCGTATTGCTTTTAATTTATCTTGTACCGAAACCTCTGACGAGCCGGCGCTTATTTCTAAGAACAATCTGTCCGAAGTACTTAACGAGCTTAAGCAACAAAATAATGCAGATATATCTCCGTCAAGTTCTTTTGGAAGATCTTGTGCGGTTTGATATTGTGGTAGTTTATGTCCATCATAATCTTTTGAATCACCGATTGCGTAGGCAGGACCGCTGGTGTAGCGGGCAATCTCAGCAACATCTGCCATAAATTTGGACATCATGTTGCTCATATTTGTGCTATTTAGATATGAAACAACCTTTTTGACGTAAACATCTTCAGCATCCTGAATATGTTTATCCAAAAGTCTGTTAAAATTATGACACGACTGGGAATAATCGCTTGCAATTTGGCTATATTCCCCATGTAATATCTGTAATTTATAGTCAAGCAATCGAGGGTAAGCTTTATGTTGACGAAAAGTTTTACCATCTTTCAAGCTTAAAGTATTTAATTCAATTACGTAATTCTTTGTAATTATTGCAGCCTCTGGGTCGTCGATAATTAGTGTATTCTCTTCTAAATGGGTTGTGGGCATTGTGATATTGTTTTTGATCCAATCTATGTAATAAAAAACGTTGTAAAATGCGCATGTTATTTTCGCAATGTCCTGAATTGTAGAATATTTTGAAATTTTATGTTTTCTATAAAGCTCAATTAGTGTTTCATTTTCACCCCCTGTAAGTTCAAAAACCTTTTCTAACAAATTGTAAAATTTGAAAAGTCGACGTTTGTCTAGGTCCTCGATTGTTTTGCTTAAAATAGTTCGAGCGAAGCTAGTTTTATTATAGATTACTTTACCATTGCTTAGCTTAATATCATCGGCAGCTGCCCCAACAGGAGAATGAGTTCTCATTAGTTTTCCATATTGATTCATCAACTGAACTATGTCATTCTTGGTTGTTTTATCCAATTTATTGTGATCTTTGTATAAGTTTATAATTGGTTCGACTTCGACCTTTTTAACGTCCGTCCAAAAAGTTCTCTTAGATTCATTATATTTTTCCAGGTGTTTCATGTCACCGTCTGATGTCAGACTAGTATTGTAAAAAAATTGATTGCCTAACGTTGCGTCTACGGTGTGCGATGAGCTGCTTGTAAACTTCACTATGGGGTTCTTCGTATAGAATTTATGCATGTGTTTTAAAACAATAATTCTAAATTTCGAGTCAGGCTCTGCCGAAGAAGTTAAGCTAGTATCACCTCCGATCTTCTTAATGGATGTCTCGTAGGTTGATTTGAAAGTTGCCAACAACTGTTCAATAGTTCGGTGCATTAGCGTTTCGCCATTAAGGTCGTACTTAGCCTTAAAGGTGCTTTCAACCGTATTTTTAAAAGTTATATTCAAATCGCGAGCGTTTTTGTAAAATTGAACAGCGATGTTTAATGTGGCGGTGTTTAAAAACGTATTTGTTTTTAAAAATTCAATGACGGCATCACTTTCAATTCGACCATCTAGCTCACTCGAAAAATTGTGAACGTTGTCGTTCAGGTACTTGTTAACTTCGTTGCTTATGAATTTGTTTGCAAATTCGTTAAAAGTTTGTGCGGGTTGTAGAGATTCGGTGTAGGTTTGCAACATATTACCCCACATTTCGGTGTTGAAACATTTTAGAAAATGAGTTCGTATATTCTGGTTCAATTCGATATCTTTACTACCACCGACGTAAGTTTGTGGAAATAGTAACACCGTCAAGTACGAAACGATCCGATTCGGTAATATTGACAGCACACCGCTCATTGCAAACGACTTTAAATGATACTGGTCTATCGTTTTAATTAAAATGTAAGTAAAGCCGTTAGAGATTGATTTCTTTTGTAAGTGAGCTACAATTGCATGATTGCCAGGCACTAGATTAATTTCCAATACGTTATAGATGCCTATAATGTCAATATCATAACCATCAGGCGATGTATTGTCGGCGTGCAATGGTATCATGTTTTCCCAAAAATAAGCGTTAATTTCATTTAAGGTTTTGACGGATTTGAGTACATTTTTAGGTCTTTGTAACTTTTCGGCAAATTTCATCCAATCAACGCTATTCATTACATATTTATATTGGCCATTCGGAACATCCGACGATGTGTTTGATATAACATCTGTTTGCCATATTTGTTCGAACGTTTTCCAGTCACTCGACATCATGAAGCCGAACGAACTGGACGCTTTGCGTTGCAAGTTGCAATATAGTTTAACGATGGCACGCAGAAAATCTATACATGTATCGCACTGTAAGCGAACCGTGTTTTTCTCGCCTCAGTATTTCAATATTGTGGCTAATGAAAAATTGAAGCCATTAATAGCTAAAAAATGTAAGGATCAAATTCGCAACGGATACCACTATTTTATAACGGATCAAATCTACTTTAACGAGGACGCAAGTGCTTGGTCTTCGACTCCAACGACGAACGACGACATTGAGGGAAATATCAACATAGTGGATAAAAATAAAGTATGGTCGATCAAAATGGCCATGTGCAACGCCGGTGCTCAATTGTTTATGAACGGTTGCAAAGGTGTGGAAGAATTAAGCAGCAACAGTAATCACAGGCATGGTAAGCGATTCTTACACGAAGTCTATCAAGCTGCAAAACCCAAGGCCACCCTCACCAGGTTCATCACCGTGGCAACGGATACGTCGTTAGTATTGAATGCCGGAATTAAGACAAAACCATGCGGTCAAAAGGTCTTTAATCACGGTGACGTCAACGTTAACATGGCCAATATTAATATGGGTAAAGGTATATATCAATGTATCATGTTTATGTACGTCATGGCCAAAAAATTAAGGGCTAACAATCCACACACCCTCGTCTTTCCATGCATGCAACCACACATCAATAACAACAACATTACCGTAGATTCTGTCATTAGTTCTGTGCGTAATGAGGTCACTGTTACGGATAGATTGAGTGGGGCGTCTGGAGGAATTTTACATGTACTTTCTAAAAATAGTTTTAAGACAAAAAAAATCGTATGTGCCATCGATACAAAGCAAACAAAAACCTACCATAAAATTAAAGGTATAGTGCCCACATCCGGTGTGGAAATTCAAGTGCATCCAAGAAGTTTCAATAGTAGCAGTGTTTCGGGTCACCAACTCATGCCTATGATGAAAGAAATATGCGTCAGGATGCTCAACAACAAGAAAATCAACGTCGACGTTTGTTTATACATGTGTAAAACCTTGAATGAAAAGTTGGCGGATAGTATATGTTGCCCCTTAGCCAACGATTTCGCAGAACGATTGTGCGAATCTTACGGTACCTTTGAAATGCCTGTTAAAGAACAATATAGAATATTTAAGGATAAATGTAAACCTTTATTGGAAAGTTTAACTTGGAGTCGAGAGACGTACGCTCAATACACCTACATGTCCAATCATCATACCTTAGGTCGATATTTGGATTTCGAAGATCAAGAACAGGTCAGTGCTAAGTACGCAAAAAATAAATATACCCGGAAAATATTTGCCACCAATACTACTCATACTAGCTGCAGTGAGCCGGCAACGACTGAGCGCAAATGTAAAAAGAGGAAATTGACCGATGGTGATAACGCTATTATTAACATTTCAAAACGCAGAAGAACCGTAGGATTGTGTGGAAACCTTTTCAACGGTATTAAACAATTTAAAGATAACTACGATCTACCTTTACCGAAACCATTTGAATTTTGATTCCCGGCATGGATCAACTTCTTAGATTGGAGAGTGAGTGTGACATTTTGAGCCAAGAGGTTGCTAATTTTGTCGTGCCGTCACTGACCATCACCACCGGTAGTTCTAGTAATAACGATGAGGGTATTAGCTTAACTTTTAGGCGCAATTACGAAGAATATCGCCAAAAAGAGCTAAGGTCCAATATTCAAGATGAGGAAGATGCGGTGAGTGCCGTCGACAATACTCAAACTAGTGTAGTACTGACTGAGGACATACGAACTATTCAATACCCGATAAAATTTAAATATATTGCCGATAAGAATAAATATGTGAAATGGAGAGCAGAATGTTTCGTGAAAGAATACAATTTTAAAGGAGACGATGAGAAAGTTAACGAATCGGACGTGTTCAAGAAGTTGAAAACGATTCACTCCAAGGAATATTCTGCAAGTCAGTTTATTATACTCGTAATTGAATTGAATCGAATTAAATCACCCAAGAATTCGGAACTTCACAAATCAATAAATTGCTTTTTGAATTTCTTACGAATTATAGGACTCTATTTGAAAAGAACAAATACATCGATAAGCTTGCAATCTATCGTCGTAGGTGAAAATCCTAAACAATACATGTGGCGGTTAATGAACCTAATGTTTAACGCATTAATGAAATTATGCCCTGGTGACTTTCAACAAACTCAATTAATATTTAACTCGTATATGCGAATAGTTATATTCAGAATACCTTACGTGACAACTGACTTAAAGTACATACATTTTACAATAGAAATTGTAAACGACAGTCATTTTCAAAACGGACAAATGGATTCGATATTCAACGTTGCGTTTAACGATAGTTTATTAAAGGCTATAATCATTTTATTTCAGCAGGTTTCAAATATCAACCTACGAGATAGTATTACAAAAACCATTTATTATTTGCTCAATTATCGCACCAGTAGCGATGATATTGATAACCAGATACGATCTTATAAATTACCCACAAATGCATATATATTATGTACCAGTAACCCTACATATCAATCCGATAATATTTACACGGATATTTTGAGGGGCTTTTTAAATTGTTTGTTTCAACAAACTTCCCTTATCGGCATCATTCATCCACGTATGGGTTATCCTTTCATAGAATCGCAATGCTACCAACAACCTATTCGATGCATCATCGAAGCTTGTTGCGCACCTCCTCTGACAGTGGAGGCAAATGCTTGCCAATCTTCTCATTCCTGGTGGTCCGAGAGGGTTGTTAAATTTATACAATTATTAATATACGCAACCATCGAAAAACATGTGCAAATTTTAGCGCCTCTTTATGGTAAATGTGACGGTGTTGAATTGATACCGTTTCAAATTACAACTACAGGGCATATCGTGCAACGCACTTCTTATAATGAACCCACAGACCAAGCCATCAATATAAAAAACTTGTATAGAATTAATCCCAGTTGTAATTTGTTTAAACCGCAGGATGATTTACAGCATTGTACTAGTAAGGATCACATTATGTTAATGGTTGCAAAATTCGATCATCGAGTACGTACTATTTTGATGAGTTTCCAAACTCCTCCGTATAACGATACATTGTACAAAAGCATCAAGAACGGTCATGCCGGTCAATTAAGAGTTTACTCCGTTAAAGAGGGTGATAATGAAGTTCGCCAAAAGGTTGCTGAGGCCATTGTGGGGGGGATATATCAAACCCACCAAGGCAAAAGTCTCGACAACTTATTGGCTCCTTTCATTTCAGACCATGTTCAGCTAAAGCTTCGCTGACTTCTAATTTAACACTCTCATCCTCGGCGAATAAGGCACCCATTGGATCTGTTCTTTTGACAGGTAGGCGTAAAGCTACCAATAGATATTTCTCTTTTAAGTCGATGTTGTTGTGGGTGTCTCCTATTGATTTACAAATTCCAAGATCAAAAGTAGGACAGGTGTTGTTTGTATTATTATTATTAGTAGTAGTATGTAAGTTGCGACATAAATCTGAGATATTCAATTCGTTGTGTTCTTCATTCTTGTCACTGTAAAATAAATAACAATGGATCGTGATAAAATCTTGCGTGCATTCTAAAGTTTTTAAATATTTTGTGCTGTCTGAGTAATTATAGCGTTTTTGAATATCCGTCATAATTTTTACAAATATCGAAATAATTAATCTATTGTGCCTTTTTCGAGTAGCTTCCACCATACCCGAAAGCAAATAATCTGATTTTAATAATTTGATATCTCCCATGTTTTGTTTTAGAAATTGTCTGGGCGATTTGCTGTACATTCGATGCAAATCGTAGTTCACCGTACCATCGGCACCGTCGCCATGAGTGGTATTTGTGGGAGTGCTCATTCCACCTGCTGCTGTATAAACCGTAATTATATTGTGTTGAATTAAAATTGAGCTCCATTTAGTCACCTCGGTCTGTCCGGAAAACCATTGAAATTTACCGTTAGGCAACAGCAAAAACAATCGTTCTCTAACATTGTTATCGTCTCCGCCATTAAAAAGGATATTATTCAAATTTTCAGCTTGTTGTATAAGTTGATCGTATGGTTTCTTTCGGCACCCACCAGAGCGTGTACGCCACGGAACTTTACCCATGATATGAAGTGTGTCGTAACCCTTTCAGAAAAGGCTTTTTCAGACCGTTCGTGTTTTTAAACACAGTAGTTAGTGATTAGATGAGCTTGTATTATCGATTGTCGCAACGAATAAAATTGCGGATGGCGAATTAGTCCCCTGGCTAGTCGTATCACTAGGTTGTTTCTCTGTTTGTATCAACTCATTATCTGGCAAATTTTGTGTTGTGTTTACACTAGACATCACACTTTTTTGTAGAGTGTCCCAAACAAGTTGTAAAACCTTATAATGGCCGATTTTAATTGCATCGATGCCGGCGAATACCAGTGTAGATATGGGTTTGTTCGAATCTCTAACGACACTTTTCGCAACCTCGATATATGTTAAATCACCTGACTCTGACTCAAATACGGTATTTAATTTCTCCAATTTTTCGCGATATTTCACCTCTTTATTCTTTAAAATTTTCATAGCAGCGGTCGTGTGATCACTTGTACCATATTTCGAAACGCTGTCTATTTCATGCTCTAAAGCTCGCAATAAACCTTCATGATATCGCCTTTCAGACCTATAAATTTGAACAAGGTTATTCACTTCCGGTAACAATGCGGGGCTCAGATCGATAGCCGATGTCCAAATATTGTCTAAGGATTCTACCACTGATTGGGGTGAAGCAAAATAATTAACAATAACATTGTCTTGGGATGTTATAAAGTAGTGGTCTTTCATCGCATTTTTAAATATGATGTGCAATTTTTCGAAAATAGACTTTTCGTTGAATAAATTTTGCCAGATGTAAGTGGCCGCTTCTTGTATATATATTTGTTGATCCTGCAAAGTAAAAGTGCATGGCTGATTAGGTTGACTATTTTTAACACCTTCAATTAAAATTAAAGCCCTTTGACTTTCTTTCATTAGTGTGTGACATTCTTCCATAGTGTTATTAAAAAAGGTAGTAAGGGATTTCATGGTGCTGTATAATTTGGAATTGACTAAACTATCGTGAAATCTGGTTAATTCTTCTATTTTAACATCAACCAAATGCTGTTGATCCATCGTGTTGGTTTTAACAGAGGTCATTTTTGTTATAAGGTTTTCGCTAACCTCAATATATCGTTCCTTCAACATTTGCAAAAAACCCTCCAATTGATCTCTGTGATAGTTAATCGTTTTCCATTTCTTTCCGAAATGGTTGATGTAGTTTTTAAATCCACTTTCCATTATATCAAGAATATTACCGATAACATTTACCTGTTTACTCATAATGTTAACTAATTTAGTTTTATCGAGCACCTCAAAGATGTTGGGCACAGTAAGTTGAGAAGATTCCATCAGTATTTTTAAATTAAATTTGTCGAAAAAATTACTGACATCCGCAGTGTTAGGTTTTGGCCACTTAGATGTTCCGGCATACAGACGGAACATTTCTGTGTAAAAACTGCATAAAATTGTGTCCAATTCGGCAGCTTTTGGGTAAGGTTTGCAAATCATTTCTGGTGGTGCGTACTTTTTTGCGCCTATTGATAAGTGACGAGGGCTATTTTTTATCACATAGCTTAGGACTCTTAATTGCGGAATGATTAAATCGTAGGGTAATTTGTACACCTGATAAGCCATAGTTTTAAAATAGCGTAACATTTCGGATAGGTCAAAGGGAAATTTGTGGCACAAACTTTGAAAGTCGCGCCAAATATTGTTAACTTCATCGGAATTTACTTTTGCGTTCTCAGCTTCTAGTTTACTCTCAAGAGCGAGTTTTAATTCACCTTGCTTTGTGATAGATTCATTTAATTTTTGCAATTGAACTTGCAAACTAGCTGTTTTTGCGTCATTTTCCACCAATCGACTTTGTAGGTTGTTTATTTTGCGAATCACTCTATCACTATTTGGAAGAACTTCCGATACAGGAGTTTCTTTTGGAAAGGCCGTTGCTAATATCGAGGGAAGGGGATTAATCACCTTGTCGTCCGCTTCGGTTAGGCTATCTAGTGTTGCCGTTTGTCGGCGATATTTTTTCCAGGTCTGCATTAATTTATGTATATTTTCTCGTAATTCATTTGGTAGTGGCCAATGAGGTGAAAGAGGAGCAAGTTCCAAATCCGTCTGGGTGCTCAAATATTTTAAAAATGTGGTCATGTTGATGTCTTTTAAAAAGTTCATCTGAATGAATTTGGCTAAATGCTTGATCAAAATAGTTACATCAGTTGTTTCAAAATCGGTATCATCATTAGGGGCTTGAGATATTGTAGAGGTCGCTGTTTCGATTGATTCTACACTTGCCATCAATTCTCTCGTTATCTGATGCACTTTTGAATAAGCGTTAAACACCTCTAACTTTTCGAGCATTTGATGCTGAATTTTGCTTATTTTACTTTCCAATACTTTTACGCTTGAAACGAGAGTCACTTTTTCTTGTGGATCATACTTGTTGTAATATCTTTCAACGTATTGTCTTTCCATCAATGTCATCATCAAAGTACACAATTCCGTAAACATTACCGCCAAATCTGAAAGCTTCAAACATTTATCAATTAATTTGAGCAAATTAAGCAATTCGTTTGCATTTTTAGCGCAATCTTCCACGTTTTCAAAATACATTGTGGTGCGAATTGTCGTCGGATTTTCATCCAATTGAAATAGCTCGTTTCGAGCGTTTTGCAAATGATTCGACAATCTTTGAAATGTATTTTTCATTGCGTCTTGGGTAATTTTAATACGCGCTAAATATTTACTAACAGGTGCCGTATAATACCATTCGTTCATTTCCAATTTGATCGGCAGTTTGCGGTGCTCAGCCATATTTTTTTCGTAAGCTTCCACCGAATCGGACAAATATTGTCCCGTACTAAAACTTTCGGTCATTTTCTTAACATTCGTTTTAGTATCTTCGACCGTTTTCAACAGATTATCGATTTTCTTGGTGACCGTATTGACATAGTAGTTGATTTGATTCTTCATATGATCTGACACGACAGTCGTGGCATTCGTTCGAACATCTTTTATCGTTTTATCGGTTATTTGGTTATGATCGTAAAATTGATTCATTGCCACCTGGTTTAAGTTGGGTTTAACTAAAAAAATATCATGTTTCCATTTTTGAGATCCACACAGGATTAAATCCGGTATTTCGTACCAAATTAGAGACTTATTGTCGTGACCCTCCTGAATTTCCTGGAATTCCCCAATTTTACACACCATCAATTCTCTATATTGTTCCGATATCAGAACCTTTCGATTCACATTACGTTCGTTTAAATGTTTCAAAAATTGTACAACGTGAGCGGCCCTTTCGGTTACAGGAGCAACGATATATACCAGACAATAGGGATTGCTGGACACGTACAATTGTTTCGGGCATGTGCAATTGGTATTGAAACACTCGACGCAGACTCCATTTTGAGTGAAAGACTCTTTCTTCACCAATTCGTGGTAAATGGCATCTTGTCCTGACAAATTGCGATCACCTGGAAAAGTGTCTGGGTATGGAGCTACGCCCAGCCATAGTGCAAATTTATCGAACAGTGCCGATTCCCGTAATTGAGATAATGGAAGAGTGAATAGGGTGGATTTGTTTGGTATACGAGCGTTCGTGTTAACACCAAGAGTTGAACCAGTGTACGTTACAACGTTGTAATTTAAAGTGCTGGTAGGAACCACGTGATCAATACTAGGTTGGGCACATACTCCAAAAACGCTCATTCTTTGACTCAGCGCGTGTAACGGACCTCTCAGAACCAGGCTTTGTTCTGGGATAAAATATTCGTCTTTATGTTGATTGAGAAGATTGTGTAGTATTACGTTAAAAACTCGCTTAGATTTCGATTTGCAAAGGTGTGGACTTGGAAGGTGAATGTTTTGTAACACCTCGTCCAACATCATCGCTGGTGCGTAAGTTGTACTTTCATCGCCACCAGCGGTGCCACAGCCGTCCATACTGGTGGTACTAACAAAGTCAAAAGGTCCTCTCCCACCAACGGATATCGATGACGGAGTTAGAAGTGTTGGAACGTTGGTCAATTTTAAAATCAGACTACATTGTCTTTGAGCGTCATCCAATTCGCTGAGTTCATTCGTTGCATTCGAATTATATAAACATTTCTTAATGTGCACAGTGTGTCTTTGAGCCTGTACGTATGTTGGTACAAATTCATCACTCGCCATTATAGTAAGGAACCTATTTATTTTTTTCTAAAATAAGTTAAATGTGAGTAATGTAAAATAAAGGCACGTGCCCATGATACACAAACAACCCAAATAGCCTAAAAAATTTAAACTGCTTAACACGAGTCTTTCCCAATGTCCCTTTTTACGCACAATATCCTTTATGGAAACAGTTTCTTTGAATATATTATCAGACGTACGATCTTTAAATAGAGTCTTTAGTATGTGTTCCTTCTGATCAAATTGACAATCGTTTATAAATCTCACGGCACAAAAGAGGCTTAATACTAAGGCACTTGCGCACCAAAACACAAACGCTACCAAGTAAAAGATGCAATTCAATAGCGTCTTAAGGTGTACTAGCGTATAAATTATCACGTAAAATGTCCACTCTATCATGGACAGACTGAGTAATACTGTAATAATGAAAATAATTTTGTATAATACACTCTGTTTTATGGTTTTGTGAAACTCCAATAAATCGTATCCAGTCATTTGAGTTTGAGCCCAAATGAGTCGTATGTACATGCTCGATAAGACGTGTATGATAAAATATGCAATCAATGTATAACTGGTTTTACATAACGGTAATCGATACACATTTTGAAATACAATAGTTTCCACCTCCTCGTTTTCTTCTTTATCTCGGTTACCCTCTTCTTCATCATACGATTTTTTGCTGACTGCTGCACTCATCATTTTATCGACAATTGCAGCGACATTTATTCCGGGCATTTCATCAATGGCTATATTGTCACAATCGACACAGCATCGGACGTCCCCTTTACATTTTAAGTCCAATAACGCGCATTCTGCTCGCACATTATCAGACACGTTTGCAATTTTTTTAAAATTATACAGTTTCGAAGCTATTGTGAAAGCTTCGGGTTCAGATTTAGTATCCACGGCGTAACCATTCACGTTACACCCATTTAAGGTTAAACACATATCGTCACCAGTTGTGCTTTGAAGCGTTGCATCCCAATAAAATAGTAACGTTAATGTATACGCTAAAGATAGAGCGCACATTCCGAAAATTCCCACCGGTATAATCATAATTAGTCGTATTCTGCACAGGCTTTCAATTCATCCTCATTTATATTATCATCAAGCATAAATATAGTTTCATCCACAGTTGACGTTGTATTTTTTGCAGCCCCTGCTGTGTTGTTGACATTTTCACCGTAAAAAGTCAACACTTCCACTAAATCTAATAAAATATTCGACCACCTTTGATCGACTGACCGTTCGGTGGCCAATGAGTTTTGCAATAACTGAAACCATTCACTTCCTAAGGATCCGGTTGCAATGGTTGTGGTGGTAAATTTCGCACTATGTTTTTTAAGAATTGCCACGTAGCGATGAGATTTCGTTTGGTACGCTATGATGTGTGATGGAATCATCGCATACAGATGTAAAATTTCATCGCACACTAACGGTCGTTTGGTCTCAGCGTCATCTATCGTGTGATACAATTCCATGCCTGAAATTTCTTGAATATTGCACTTTTTACCCATCAATTTGCGCGCTTCAGACCCAGCCTTCTTCAAGATATTTTCCGTAATTCCGGTACGGTGAAACTCTAGCGTCGCTAAAGGGTTGAGATTTTTTCCAGAACAGGCCGAACTGTAACACTTACACATGATGCACAATCGTATCATTTTTCGCGAAAACCCGATTCGAAGATACGCATTTGTGTTATCTTTGGTTTTATGATCTCGATGAAGGCACAGGTTGGTATGATGGTCTTCACCCGGCACATGGGAAGATTTGTGTAGGTAGTACTGATTCATTTCACAATTGTAAAATACTTCATATTTTGAAAGAATCTTGTATACACTATTGTTCATGGGTGTAAGATCGCTCTCCACTGTTTTTCGGTTAGTCGACCACAAATCCTCAATCACGGAACGCAATAACCCTTTCTGACACTTGCTTTCTTTTAAAGGGGGTCTTTTCCCATCCATTCGACGTTGATCATCTAAAAAGATCACGCAATGAGTGTTCATGTAATTTCGAATTTGATTGGCTTCAGAACTTATGTGAATATTTGAATATTCGTTCACTGAATTCATTTGATTTCGATCGATGATGGATTTATCGTCAATATGCAACACACCGGTTATAGATTCAATTATTCTTCCAAATAAGTTTGCGCCCTCAGTCGACCCGTGAATATACCGGCTATGAATAGGTGGTGACGTTTCATTTGTGTCTCTTACTGTAGTTGGTGCACGTGGTATCAATGTCAAAGGTTTTGAACCGTCTGGTTTGAAATTACCTGGCATTCGAATGAAATGTGTCGATCCTTTGTAAATGTTTTCATCTATCAGGTTTTCTTCTAACATGCACGCGATAGCCGGATATAGCAACCTTTTTTGGTTCATAATTTTGCACAGACAAAGAGCACTGTTATGGGTTAGCACGGTACCTTTAGGTAAAACTACGTGGTGATGGAATCCTATTTTGTGTTTAGCTATTGGCGTGGGTTGTGGTGGTGCAATTAAATTGTTGTAGTCACTTTCTTCGTCATCCGAATAGGTTTCCGAATGATCGTTCGAATAGTCGTCCGAATAGTACTCGTCTTCGTTGGACGACAATGAAGATACTTTGGGCTGTTCGTATTTCACATTGTCAGCGCTTTTGTAGGTATATTGCTCTAGCTTATCCTCTTCCTTCAATATTTTCAGTTCTTGAAAAACATCATTGCACATGGTTGTTATTGCCTCGAATATTTCATCTTCGTTTTTACTATCAAAATCTGCTTGGTGTTTGTATTTCATGTCGACATCCAAAACCAAAGTAGAAATGTGCAAGTGCGGATTGACCAATTCGTGAGAATGGGGCGTGTCCCTTGTTTCTCGGTCTATCATCGTCATAGTATCAGTACCACTACACCTATCAATCAACGTCCTGTATACGGGCTTATTAGGATTTTTCCAAATGAACCATATAGGTGCAGTTTCCAACGCTGCAAATAAAACGACATCATTTGACTCCGAAAATAAATCATTCATTCGGTGCGCGCGTCGTCGTATCGTCATATCATGTCGGTCATTTGCGGACCCTAACAGTTTCTTTAGAGATTGCGCGTTACCGTAGAGTTTCAGAAAACCCTCTTTCACTACACATTTAGCGTCTTTGGTCATATTGTCCATTACGTTCTGAACCGTTAATTTTACTTGGGTTTCTTTGCAACATTTCAAGAGCCATTTTTTCATTTGTTTTTTGTTTGTGACGTCACATGGCATACTTTTTATTTCGTTCGATTGAAGTTGGTTGATTTCTTTGTAGCAAAACACTGGTACTATTGATAATTTGCGACGTTTAGCAGTTTGTTCATCATGGACCCTCTCTCGGAATTCGTTCTGAAAGAGTTTAAAGTAACGTTGAAATTTCCGGTATTCGTTTACGATCAATTTGCTGTTATTTTTCATGGAACAAAAAGCCATCATTGGTAGGCACGCCTCGTTAAAGGTGATGAGTTCGGTTTGTGGTTCGGTGATTTCATTTTCCGGTGGCACAAATTCGGGTACCGTCGTAGGTATATGTATTGTGGCGGAGTAATGTTTAAACTTTTCTGGATTTGGATATCGAGTATTGAGATCTTGATTTTCATGCAAAAACAACCATAACCTTTCCACAAGGTTTAATTGTCGAAACTGATTGTCGTCGTTCTTACCTCGGATAGTCTCGTAATACTTCATGTATTTTGTGTCTTTCAAAACTCCTGTCAACTTGACCTTTTCCAAATAGGTATTCATGGCTTCGAGCAAGCTGTGATTGTCCGTATGACATTGGTTGAAACATCTACTCTTATAATCAGTCAAATATTGGCGATCTTTAGACCCGCCGTTGCGTTCCAACCAACATTTCTCCACTAAAACTTTCAACGCTTCTGGTTTGGATAATATTTCCTTTTGGGACATGTCTATTTTTACGATGTCTTTGAATCCGTAAAAATGACAACTTGGTTGAGATATTGTACCATTTGTGTTCCGATATTTTTGGAAGTCGCTTAACCCTAAAACCGATCTTTTCAATAATGCATTCCTTTTTGTCACAGAACAAGTGAAAAAGACTATACCCATTAATCGATTTTGCATCGTGCCGTATACCTGTTCACTGATTTTAGCTTCTAATATGATGGCACCGCTGCAAGCACCATTCATAATTTCGTAGGATCCATTCTCGACTGTCTTGTCTTCCCAAAATACAATTGGCCACTCATGTTCGTATTCAACGGCTGCACCAACTTCTTGTAATTTTAATTTATAACTGTTTACGTAAAATTTCTCATTGGCACACGTAATTCCTCTACACACGACAAATTGTCGTTGCTCAAATATTGAACAAGCCATAGTTTTTTTTCCTAAAGCTCGGCCATACTGTCAATGTGGCGCATTGACTCTGAATTCCAGCGCCGATTTAAATAACCGTTATACGCTGATGCAACTTATATGGTGATTCCTTCGGGAGGGGGAGGAGTTAAAGACGCGTGGGTGGTGTTTGGAATGGAAATACCAGATGTGTTTTCCACGTTGATCTCCGCTATGAATTATTTTGGGGGAAATCCTTTGTGTGCGAAATTACTATTGACGTAAGTGATATGTCACATCCGGTATATACCGCTATATAATTTGGTAGAGCACGGTCAAGTTCGCTTATTAGTTTAAGTAACACCATCAAGACAAACACATCAGTAGCTATGGCTGGTCGTCGCCAGTTAATACTGCTAGTGTTACCGATATTTATTTTACAATACTGCGCCAATGGTGTCTGTAAAAGTCAACAAGAAGCTGATCCCATTCCACAATTATGTGTGGATTATTTTACAAGAACCATCCCGGCATCAGGTAACAATATGGAGCGTTTTGGACAGGTCTCTGCTAGCGGTTTTATCGAAACTCAGTGCATGACCTATCTATCGTGCCTTAAAGACTGCAACATTGGACCATGTAATTGCAAAAGTTTTGTCGACGATCCAGAAACTTGTTTGACATGGCAATATTATCATAGTCTAAACGCAGATTCATATTCTATGGATATCGAAGTAAAGGTGTTCTGTGAAAGACCCAATGATACACCAGAACTCGTTGAACTCGTCACCATACTAAGCGAAGATTTGTGCGATCTTGATTTCAACTGGCCAGCAACACCTGCAGCGTGTTACGAGTCGGATAAGAAGTGTCGGTTTCAAATATGCGAAACACCGGACTGTGAACGAAACAAATTGGGAATCAGTGTAGATTTGTTGAAGGTTCCTAGGTATGTGGCTGCTATTGCCTATTATTTTGAAAATAGCGACATTATATGCCCATTGCAATACTCTCGATTTATATATCATGCTATAACAATGAGGATAAATTCTAAAACAGGTGGCGAAAATGGTTTGACCTTTTCAGACGATGCTGTATTGGGCACCATGATAGATAGCGTGGACTATGATATTCTTCGTAATGTTACCACAGATATTCGAAGTCGGGTGGAGAGAGATATCTATATCGATATGGAGTTCGATCACATAGCTCCAACTACATTAATCGTGAAATGTCGAGCGCCACAAATGACTAACTACAAATTGCATTCTTTCGACGTTTCCACTGGTAAAAATGACTGGAAAATTATATGGCAACCGACATACACGCTACACAATTTTTGTAATAATTTTGTTGTTTCTCGCAAGTTTGATGAGAGAATTGACTTTGTGTGCAAAAAGGTAGACATGTACGATATCTTCGAATTGCACATTCACTATCCAATTGCCCTCGATTTTGAGCCTTATACATGCAACGTTGTATACGATACAGTATTTGGCAGTACCAGTTATAAAAATGTAGCCTTCAAGGTCACGGAGGAACCAAAGCAGTACGAATTCAATTTGGATCATTACTACGTACCTGAATTGGTTCTAGCCACCTCGAAAAAAGGACATACGCCCCCAACGGTAGAATCAACTTTCTACCAACTGCAAGTATACCTCCCCACTCAAATGAAATCTGCTTACGACGCTCTTCGAGAACCAAGTCATAACGTTGATGAGTATACGACTAAATTAATGGAACCGATCACCTTTTGTATCGACGATAAATGTAGCAGCGGAGATATGTTCAACCGCACAATGACCTTTTATCACCCCAGACAACACAAACAGGTATCTCGATATGGCGACTTTATCGAAAGTAACGGTTGTGATCTTGCCGTTGTACCATACACTAATTTTATCGACATGAACTTAAATCGAATGGACCTTTCTCAATGCGTTTCAGAGGAACTAGAAGTGATTATGACCCCTCAAGACATGGAATATTATAAAATTTTTGGACATATGGATACGTGTTTTGGGCGTTCACCGCTTACAAATCTGCGATATTTTCCAAGAAAAAGTCCACCGGTCAGTTTATGGTTCAATGAAGAAAGTGTCATAATCCAATCGGTTAATACCATCATATCAACCAATGTATATAGTGTACCACATTTTAACATTCCATCTGGCACCATATACGCGGATGCAAACTTTATGAAATACCAAAGTAGGTATATGTTGTTTGGTTTGGCTCATTACTATAAACTAGAGATTATTGATTTTTTATTGATTGACGAAGACTACCCTATAAACGTGCTGTCGTTAAGGACATTGCGACAAAGGCACAGCAGTCATGATTACAGCATTCAAGAACTCAACCAACCAGCTGCGGTAATGCGAACACAACCCAATGATGAAATGGGCACGTCTGGGGTTATTGATCCCACTACACCAAGTGTACCAATGCCATATTACGGACCCAGAAATTCGCCACCATTTTTCCCCGGTGATCGAGGAAACGTAAACCATGAAAGAATGAGACGAAGCAGTGAAATCAATGATGAAAACGATGACAAATATTACGGTCTTTTGTTGTACGCGCAAAAGAGATGTTTTAAACCGGAGCAATTGGAATCGGCAATTACGATACCGCTAGAATTTAGAGACATGTTTGACATTGATTACTCTTCAACTTTAGATTTTGGACCGTATTTCTTCTACATAGCTAGAACACATCCCCTTGCAAGTAGTACCACTCCGTTTGAATTATTATCACCGGACTGCCATGGCCAGCACATGTTTGTTTTTAAACATCGAGTAAGCAACAATGGGTTATCTGGTATCGTTGATACTAACAGACGATCATACCAACGACAAAATAAGGGTAGAATGATGTTTCTCCCACCTAGATATCCAACAGTGGAAAATGTATTGACGCTATTACCCGGCGCCGATCACTTGGCTACACATCCGGTGACTGGTTTAACACAACCAGAAGTGGTTGGCAATAAGACTGGTTTGAACGTCTTTACGGTAGATGTGAAAGACATACAACGTGAGATTGACCTTAGCGTGCCATTGGTTGTACCCCCAGAATATGTCAAATTTAGTCCGTTTCACGGATTAGAAACGATGAAAGCCACTCTACCCGGTGTACCGTTCGTTCCCCCTATTCTAAAAGATGGTACGACCTATAACCCCGGATACACTATGGACGATATTGCAATGGATGATCAATATTTCCTTGCTGGGGCTATGGATTTGCAGATCAACTTGGACAATCTCACGGATGTTCCTTTACACATACTGCACGCTGCCATACGCTCTGAAGTTGGTGGTGTAGTAAGCGTACCCAAAACATTGTTGTACATGTTGACTAAGGCAAACTGTCAATTGAATGTGCCTAGAGTGTTAAAAGTATTACCTCAAATTGAAATTACGGTCAATTGGTACTCGAGAACGTCATTTCACGTATTATGTCACTCACAAATATATTCACCTTGTCATGAAGAAGAGTATGTTGTAAATTCAAGGGGTGACACGGAACAAATGTATCAAATGGTCGTAGAATATTTTCTACATAATGAAAGTAATATCGTGAAAAGAGAAGTGTATAACCCTAAGAATTTGATTACAATTAGTCAAGAATATCACCAGTTTGACTACATCGGTTGTCGTATGTTGAATGGCACTGCTAATATCAATCAGGCTAGTAGTGTCGACGCTCACCTACGTAGCGATCTTATCGATGTAACCACCATGCAGTATGTTGACAGTCACTGTCCCGAAGATGGATACGACTTAACCGATCTTGTAATCCACCAATGTGACACGCACAGGTGCAACGTATCTTGTTTTGTTCAATACTCTCATGGTGATTGCGTGCCTCCGATTGTTAACTTATTCGTGGACCCCCAGAATAAACACACGTGTCATCAGGGAATTGACGAACCAGGATGCGTGCATTATAATATTGCTAGAGAGGTTAAAATGACAATGTTGGGTGTCCCCGCTGGGAAGGAAGTGACATGCGAAATTAAGACAAATGAAAACAACGCCATTCAACATATGAGAATTGATGTCGAAGTCAATGCAGACATATGCTCTCAATCCAACATAAAATACGAATTAAAAACGTTGAAGAGTCGACACATTGTTTTGAAGAATGTCAACGCCAATTTTTGTAAGGTTCCAGTTATTGACAAAGTTAAAGTATCCGTATATTATACGACTTATCACAATCACGATGTAATTTTCCGGGAAGACATATTTATAAACAACATACAAAAAGGATCACTTGCGTGTTTCGGAGAGATGTCGTGCACGTACGTCAATAGCGATCCCTCGATAATTGTACTACTTGGAAATTTAGAGTCCTTGTACAAATATCTCCATTCGAAATCGGCTGTTTCCGCCAACATGTTCGCCGAAATAGACGGCTTTATGATGAAATACTTGTCTTTAGACAATATTTTGTGGCCATTAACGAACGCACTCTTGACACCGGAAACTTTACACATACCAGCATCTCCAGTCCATGTTGAATCTACAGAATATGTACCACAGCCAGCACATTGGACATACTTTGGATTTCCAATTGTAATCTTACTTATGTTTGTCGCGATACTGATTTTGGTTTTGTATAAGACAAAAACAATTCAAAGTGTGTGGAAATTTACTAAGAGATCAACACCGAAAGATGTAGAAAAACTAGTCAGTAATTAAGTGAAAGAGATCAACACCGAAAGATGTAGAAAAACTAGTCAGTAATTAAGTGATTTATTAAAAAACGGTAGTACTAATATGATATAGCATAATTTGAAACAACAATATAAATTAATAATTAAAATATGGTATACCTTGGAATTACATTATACCAAAATAAATTCAAAAATAATAATTAATGTACCATTTACCATATGCAAGCCAAAATGTAATGGGCTTAGTATTATACATCATACATGTAAGTACATTTAGCTAGACATAATTACTTTTTGTATTTATTTAGTTGTTCTGTAGCATCCTCAGGTACATTACTTGTTCACAAACTGTAGTGTGCCTTTGAAATTCGTCAGTTTCTGGAACATCAAATGCAAGTGGACAATATGGACACGTTAAAAAAAAATCGCCAGGGTGATTTTGTTCCTCGCACATTTGCATTTCACAAAAATTCATTGCGTTTAATTTCCCGTGTCTGTAAGTTCCTGAAATTGAGCCGCTTGGCAGTGTTTGATCTGGTAGTTGGGCTAACATGGTCAAAGCACAGTGGTATAGGTCTTGAAGACGGTCTCTATCTTGTCGTTCATGTGCTAAATCGCTAGCTAAAGTTTTGTTTGATAACTTAATTTCTTCATTTTGATTTTGCAATTGTGTATTTTCTGAAGTCAGTTCTTTGTTTCGTTTCGTGAGTTCCGATAAACGTTTTTCGCACAAGGTAATTTTGCGTTCATGTTGGTAGCTTTCTTTGCTGAGCTTTATTACATAGTCTTCCCGCTGATTGTTGTATCGTTGCCATCTACTGTTCATATCAATAACTTCTTTTAACCGGTTTTTCAATGTAACAATCTCTTTTTCTTGTTGGTGCACTTGTACTCGAAGTACTCGAACCTGTTCATCTGGTTTTAAATTGGACGCTTGTTGTTTGAAGTTTACATCTTCTTGTTTACTGATTACCGTCTTCTTTCCCCCTTCTTTCTTGGTTCTCTTGTTGGCAGCATCCGGTTGATTTCTAATGTTGTGTATCTCTTTGGTTAAAGATTCACAAATGACGTCGGCATTTTGTAAGGCTTGAGTGTTTTTTGTCAGTTGTTGGTTTAACGTTACAAGTTCTCGATCCTTTTGGTCGCTGGATTTTCTCATTGTCTCTTCCAATCGGTTAATTTTAGCTCGCTCATCTAGTCTTTGTTGGGTAAGTCTTTGAATGATGCCTTCAAGTTCATTTATTCTCTGCATTTGCTGTTCAGCTTTGACAACGGAAAGGGTGTTAGGATGACCATTTTTTAAAGCTTTTTGCAGACGCATATTCTCGGAAATCAAACTGTTCAAGAATGCTTTATCGTGACCGGGCATGAATATTTCGTTTTCGGCAAGTTCGACCGATGTGTCGGCACCTAACCGATATAAACGACTTTGTAGATTTTCAACAGCTATCTCTTGCTTGCGATTTTGTTCATTTAGTTTAGCAATTTCTTCTCGAGTGTCACCTAATAATACATTCAAAATATCCACGCCTTTGAGTCGATTTCTGAGACTGACGTTTTCTTTTTTTAAATCATCAATATGATCAATGTTATGCACAGTCTCTTCTTCTTGTGCCATTTTTGGTGTTATGAAATGTAAGATTACGAAAATTGTCTTTAAATGTACAATTTTGGGCAAGGATGAAATTGCAATTTCATTTAATAAGTGGCTGTGGTTCAATTTCTTAAATGCTGCCTTGTAGTGAATGAACAACTATCGTTACTGGTACTATGCTCACCTGATGGGAGTGCGTTGGGAGGTGGGAAGTTGAATGGTAGCTCTTAAATTCCTGGACACTTGTCTGTTATGTGACAAAAAAGTATTCCGGCCATAAATCGTAAGCTGTCAGTTGAAAAGCAGTGTTTCCATTCTTAAGTGCATTAGTTTATAATTCTTTAACGTTGTTATTAAATGGTTTTATTGGTGGGCTAGTAATGTGATGTGCAAATAGATCCCTACTGGGTGGGCGTTGAAAGTGTGAAGTTGATTGGAAGCGCCTAAATTCCTGGACACTTGTCTGTTATGTGACAAGAAAGTACTCCAGACATAAATCGTAAACTGACAGTTTAAAAGCAGTGTCTCAATTCTTAAGTGCATTAGTTTCTATTTCTTTTACGTTGTTATTGAATAGTTTCAATCTTGACAAAGGTGTTTCTTTCATCGCAATATAGTAGGGATGGGCGGGCTAGTAATGTGATACTCAATTAATAGATTATACGTTTATAATATTCTTACGTTGTTACGCGTCGCAACGAAATAGGTGGGGGTCATATTGCACATGATACGGTATAATTACAACTTGCAGAATATTTTTGAGAACAGACCTATTTCGGCAGTCACAAAATGATGACATTTCTTAAGAACAACGTTATGGCTAGCTTAACTTTGCTGGTTGTGCTTCAGCAGTTACGAGTGCGTGTACAAGCACACGGCACAGAAAACACGAATATTCCAGCCTCTTTGGAATTGCATAACAAAACGTGTACTGTGCACCTGGAACTTGGATATGAAATCGGCATTGGCGCACTTTGTTTTATGTTTGGAATTTTGGGCATTATACTTATACGCCTTATCATTTACGTTTGTAAGAAGTGGAAACGACGAACACATATGTATCATCTTCCGAACAGTCGCACATTTACACAAGATGAGGTATCTTACCAAGATTCTCGACCATTAAGGGCTTATTGGACACGTGCAGAGGATGGATATGAGCCAATGAATGCTAATAGGTCAGCACCTTCCACTGGTGCAAACTTTACAAGACACTATTCACTTCCACGAACGCCACGAAGAACATCAGAAGATGAAGTGGACTGCAACCCTAGAATAATACAGCCAGCATCTGATGAACACGTGTATTTATCACCGAGACCACTTCCTGATTCTGTTTGTCAACGTCTCAATATACAACCGATGTCTAGGCCTACCATGCCACCACCTGTGCCAATGACTTCGCTGCCGGCATTGTCTGCCGAGCTTACAAATACCACGAATACATCAGGAAAGCGGGAAACATTATAATGGCATCGTTGTGAGTAAACTTTGTTTCACGGTTGGAAAGTTGGGCATTAACTTCCGCTAAAATTGAAAGAGAGTCAAACTGTGTCCCACGAACCCCGAGATGGACATCGAACAATAGAGTGGATTGCAACTCTAAAACAATACAACCAGCATCAAAATAACACGTCATTGGTTGACTACATCAGAAATGCGCATTACATTATATGTGATTCCTATGTACAGTAAAGGACACGAATAACACACGCTACAAGAAGGGGTTTGTACAACTGTATGAAAGCTTTTGACTTTATTAAGTAACATTGAGAGTTGCACCAGATAGATAAAGGGTATACATTAACTAAAATAGCCGGGTTTTGATATGGTATTGTGAAGGAATTGTTCAATTTGAATCTTATAACTAGTTAGAGGTCGATGGGCTTCTTCGTCATTAAGATGTTTGCTTTCACCAATATTGCATAATTTTTGAATGTCGTTAAAATATACGGTGGGCTTATCCGATGATAACTTACTTTTTAAATAATTGAAAATAAATTGCCCCTTGGCTTCAGATCCGATTAAAGGTAAAGTTTTTTGTCCAGTTATCGTTATTTGACCTTCCGTTAAATGAAACTCTTTCTTAATTTTACATTGCCATCGACCTTTAACAAATTCGTCCATTTGCTCTAAATTATTCAAACCTGCTTGAAATTGCATATTTACAATTTTCTTACCTCCTCCATCCACATTACTGTTACTAATTCCTCCTCCACCACTACCACTGATTAAAGGTGTAAATGTGCTTGGGCTAGGTGGAGGGTTAATGTCTATGATTCGTAAATCATCAGTATGTGTTACACTAATATCGACTTGACATTTATTTTGGAGATTATATTTGGAAGCCACTGTATGAAAATGTAATGTGAAAGAATCCCCGTATTCAACTAACGGTAAACATTTATTGTAATAAATCAATTCTGGTTGAGACCGCACGTCTTTAAATATTGGCACTGGTGTAATGTTTAATTGTTTTATAACCTCTAAATGTGTTGTTATTTGTTCACTCTTTTTGCTCGTTATATGATACATTAACATACTGGCAAATGACAAGATTTTTGTATTGCTGGGTTGATCATTTTTATCGAATAAAGTGTTAACGTTGCCAGCCAATTCCTGTAAAATTGTTTGCCGTTCTTGCTCGTTGATGTTTGTTTGGTTTATTAAAGTTGTAATAATTTCGTACAATTGCTTTTTATCCTTTTCAACTCTTTGTAAATCCTCTTCCAATTCGGACGTTAATTTCACTAAAGCTTTCATTTGTTCGTCGTAAAATTTACAATCTGACACTATCTTGTCGTTTTCCAATTCCAATTCGTGTAAATTGCTCTGACTGTCAATAAATTTATTGTATATAGTCTGAAGATTTTTCATAATCTCCACCCGTGCTTTATTTCCGTCTCGTATTTGTTTCTTGCATATTTGTAATTGAGCGCATAAAGATGACTGCATATTATTGGTAGCACTATGTTCTCCGGCCGCTAACGATGACGGCAATGTTGGTGTTATACTATTAGTAATGATGTGGTCGTCTGGTGCTGTTTCGTATATATTTACTGACATATTACGAATATTTTCCTCCTCCGATTGATTTAAAATTTCCATAACCTTATCTTTAATTTCGGCAGCATTCCCTCCTTCGATAGATTGAGTTAGATTTTTTAAAGTTGTTTCATTGTTTATATTTTTAAAAGTTGCCGCTTTATTAACTAAATCCTTAGCTTTGGATAGTTTCAAAGCTGATAATGCGGAATGTTCTCGACAAGCCTTTAGAATTTCAGTGGCCGAATGACCACCTCGTTCGTACTCAGCCATATCCTCTTTCGATAGTATTTTTTTTAACTTAGTTTCGTGTTCCCTCCATCGAGTTGATTGACAATCCATAGTGTCTGATTTTTGGATTGTTGGTGTTGAGTGATTTGAAGACACAACGATCGTTGGTTTTTCTAAATTGGCCACTAAGTTTTTTTGATGTATCGTTTGAGTATGATGAAGTATTATTTCATCTACCAGTAAAGAGGCCATAAAAGATTCGGATTCATAAAAATCTAACATGTAATCGGGTGTAAATTTATAGAACGAAGCTTGTGTAGATGATCGGAAATCGACGATATGATATTGGCCTTGGCTCATGGTGATGAGGATGTTGGGTGTAGCTTCTGTATAGTCGTATACTTCTGTACACAGGTGAGAATATTTAATCCATTTCATTATGTGTTCGTTTGGTCCGGGTCTAATCGATTTACGACTTTCTTCGTCGAGTATTTTAATGGGTACGAGACCTAAAGCTAAATGCCATTTTAGGGCTTTTTTATATTGATCTCCGCAATATTGTAAAATGTCAACATAATTGATCTTCCTCAATATATCGGTAAGCTTATTAGCTTCCTGTTTAATGAATATCAACGCTTCTTCGCTCATTTCTTGACCAGTCTGCGGTTGTGGTGGGATCTTTGTTGGTTTGTAGGTCATAAATAAAACCAGTAGTAAAATTGCTATTCGATACAATTCCACCAACATATCTACGTGTTTCATCATATCGTTAACATTCGAGCTTTCCACGTTCAATTTTGAATTTACACCAAACAATATATTACAACACATGATATATTTAACGCTAGGGAATACTTGATAGACGACATCCTGCAATGCAGCTTTTGTATTTCTGAATTGTTTCTTCAAGTAATTAAAAAGTTGAACCGGTGAGCATTTATAACCAACTAAATTAAAAGCTGGACATCCTTGTAACGCTGGTAACAATTTCGGATCCGTTTGTTGAAACTCTGCACTAGCCATTAATGTAAGTTAACATAAAAATATTTCTAAATTGTTGTTGGTGGTGCCCTGATATCTATTTTGTCCGTAAGTTGGTTCTCCGTCCGTGTATATTTTTTGAACCGTTGCGTGATAGGTGTCCTCGTTATTTAATAAATAATATTGAATGTATCTTAACGCTTGAGCCAATCGCTCGTTTACATTAATAGCGTCACGTATAACTTCATGGGCCGATCCCAAAGGTTTATTTTCAATACTCATTAACGTACCATTTTCAATTTTCATTAACGGCCCTCCCGTGTGACCGGTTAAATCTTGAGTTATGCTGGAAAGGTTGTATGTACCGTAATTTCCAAACAAAACTTGCACAGATGTGCCCAATTTTGTCACCTGCTCGTCTTTTGTTTTAAAACCCCAAGAGTCGTATAATAATAACATTAATTCAACTTGATGTTTGTGTTTAATGGCGGCATCGTCCGAAATATCCACGCCAGAATGTTCAGATAACCCGATCTTCGCAGCGGTCCATAGATCTTTCCAAAGTTGATTTCCAGATAATCCATTGTCGTCGATAAATTTAACAAGTTGATCGGCATCTTTTCCCGACACAGTTAATGAATGTTTCTCCTTTATTTTATAACACAATTGTAAGCACGTGAGTAAATTGCCTAGGTCTTTTTTAAATTGGTCTATGCTGTGCGTATGATACAAATAGCCACGTATGTTCCCGTCAGCTATGCATGGAAGATTTGGCACTAGAGCTATAGGGGGCGCTAATTTTATTCTGGATGATCCTTCAACCGGATATTTGGATGTATGTTTAATGGTAACTGCGCCATTTTGTATGACGTTATAATTGGGACCAAAAACGATCGCCGACATACTGTCCGTTTCTGCAAACTGTGATAAGTAATTTATGTTAAAACCCCATTTTGGATGAAACTTCGTACGTCTTACCATATCCATTACAATGCTTGAATTAGTTTTAATGCCGGGCGTGCGAGCTGTTGAATATGGCATCAACACACCTTGTGAACTCAGTATGTTTGTCATAATTAAAAACCTAAATCCTGCAGAATTTCTGCAAATTTAATGTCCAGTGAATCAGTATGCGTCGCCGTATCCGTTGCGTACTCTGCTGGGTCGTTTATAATTGGTAAAGTTTTCAACACGCCGGCGCTGGTGGGTTTCTTGTTTCGGTAATTATGGTAGGCTATTAAATCTTCTAATATGACCATTGTCCACATTTCGTCAACCGATCTAATATTAATTTCAAATTGGCCGTTTAAATGATACATCAATAATATATACAATTGAGTAGTGACATCGCTGTAATCCGCGACTGTCAATTGCTTCATGGCGTTGTTATGGAGTCTTTTTAATTCATTGAAATTCTCGTCGTTGTTATAAATGTAAAAATCCGCCAAATTTCCAATTTCTGGATGTTGCAATAACATATCTTGAATGCTTTCAACATTGCATGGCATTTGAGTAAATTGGCTGAGGAGACTTTTGACTCGATTTAACGCTACAGCCTCGTTATCGTAAACTTTGACTTGATCGTCGTATCTCGAAATGGACGTAGCCATTTCAACGGCTTTATCCATAGCCATTTTACCCATCATGAGTAAAGCGCTATTAGAGCCTTTTAAATATTTGAATAGTCTACTCATGATAGTTCTTAGCATTATTTTCGTACCGTAATTTATAATGTCAATATGCGTCTCAGTATACAAGCTACAAGCTTCATCTTTGCAATCGGGTGTATGCGTTCTAGCGTGTAGATAGACTAACTCAAACAATTGATTCGAGAAACCAGGCATTTTGAGTACAATCAAGAGTTAATCCAATAACCAAACAATAAGATAGGATAAAATTATAAACAGTGTGCACCCGATGAGCGCTTTTCGTAATATGAGTCGCAACGATGTTTCACCCGTGTCGCCTCGACCCTCATCTACCACCAGTGTGCATGAGTAACCGTTCCTCTCGGACAAAATACAAAGCCAAAATTTAGACACATCTTTTATCGCGTACCAATTATCCAGGGATAATGGCGTACCGGCTTTAACTAAGAGGACGTCCTTCGGAATATTATTACAATTGGTAGGTTTTAAAATAATCCCGGTTGTAAAGACTTGAATCAAGCATGTACCTGATGCAAAATTGGATAGTTTTATTAAAGCTCTATCGTGACTCTTTAACTCTCTAAAGCGCAACACCCAACTGGCTGCCAATTTCTCCAAATTGGCTTCCGTTAACTCGGTTATAGTCATTCTTCTGTTTTCAATGGTTGTGGTGCAGGTACGGATAGATTTTGTGTGGTGGTGGTGGTATCAATAGATCTTGTAAAACTTAAAAAGGTGACGCAATGTGTGTACATCATATCATCATACATTTCAGAGTCTTCACTCTTTATTAGAGTAGGATTAAATACATTATCTAGCCATGTCTCATCTTCCGATTCATTGTCTTTGCCTGATTCGGAGGATGGTACTATCACCACTTTTGAAAATATCGCGTCTATATGAAATTTGATATAACGATTGTAAAATTGAACAACTTTAGGGTCATTAACTTGTTTGTAGTCGTAGTATCGACTTTCTTTGACGATAGTTTCTGGTGTTTGCTCTAATAGAGGTAGTTCGTCATGGTGTAGATTTTTGGAATCGTAGTAGATTACTTTATGCTGACTGCGAGCTGACAACTCTATCAACGTCATTTCATAATCGAATACGAAGCAATCGGTTTGTTTGTTCTCGGAGAATAGTTTCAACACATTGAATTCCTCGTTTCCAACTATTTCGATGGTGTGTGGATCACCTTTTCTCGGCTGTTGTTCATATTCTAGTTGTGAAAATTTATACGCTTTCGTTAAATAATTTCCTTGAGAACATGCCTCATTCACTAAAAATGGCCCGTTTGGTGCAGTGATGTCGTATCCGCTGTATTTAGAATATATTATTTCATTGTACACGGTGTTCAGTAATTGAGCCTGTTCTAAAGTTACATTTTTAGAAACATCCACGTAAACAACGTCTGGTGATCTATACGTTAACAATCTCATGTGTGTTGTCTTTTTATTGTACAATTCAGCCCGATTCACGTCCATATTACACACTCCCCGAATAAGATTCATGAGATGATCGTTTTCCAAACAGCATGCGTGATAGTATTTCGTCAAATTCGGTGTATAGAGTAGAAAATAATTAATTGTGCTTAGTATCAAATCTCGGTGTTCAAGAAATTCCCTTAAAAAATTATATTGATCACCGCATAATTCATAAGCTATTGCATAATAACAAGCGGCATACTTCAACAATATCAATATATTTTGTTTAACTCCGTCATCATCGATATCACTGTGTGCAAGTTGATCGCTACAGATATCTCCAAAAATAGAGTTTAATTCTCTCAACAAATCTCTACGATTTTGGTAACTATTACGTAGAAGACGCATATATTCACACATGGTCATCTCTACACGTTCTACTCTTTCACATAATTCTGGAAATTTTAAAGCTTTTGCTATAGTGTATTGAAGATTTCGCTCCATAACTTCAGCATAACCAGTACTGACACGTCCGATCGGAACCAAAGCTAATTGAAAAATAACTTTATTTATAGGTACTTAAGATGGAGAAAATGACACTTGGTATAATATTGGGCGTGGTGGCGATAACTATCATAATTATCTTTGTGTTGTTATGTATCACGTATTTTCATCACAAGCACAAATGCGAAGAAAGGTTGAAACTGCGAATGGCGTCGGCTTTGCCTTTGATGGATCAGAGATACTGGGTGGATACAGTTCTTTCCGAACAAAAAGACCCATTCCTATCGGAATAATTTTTTTAATGCTAGGGGGGTTGTGTATGGGAGATGGTACCAGAAGTGTCATCAATAGAATTAATTACGGAGTCTTATTTGAACCCGTGGGGCAAGTTCTAAATTCCGTAAGAACTACATCTTATACCCATAGTTTGACAATAGCAATTCCGACACCATCCTTCCCCAAATATCCACCCATATCTTGTCGCAATGTAGTTTCGGACAATAATCACATATGTTTGCACGTGAACGAGCTAATAACAAAGGCTAATATGGAATTGACCAAAGCCGAAAACCGTTACGCCTTGGAAATTGATAATATTGTGGGACAATTACGAAAAACTGTTCAGTACGAACGAGAAAAGAATTACGATGATCGTGATGATCATGATGCAGTTAAAAGATCAATGCCGTCAAATAATAGTAATAAAAAGTCGACCTGGGAAAATGATAATTATAGAACAAGACGATCGATATTTGGATGGTTCAAGGCGTCTTTTAGCAAAGTTAGACACAGTATCGGAAATGCTTTTGCTCACATATTTCACGTACCGGGACCGGACGATTTGAGTAATTTAAAACAGCACATGTCTTATACGCAACAGCAAGTGAATGTTCAAACTCAACGCATCGAAGAATTTAACAAGGGGTTTTCACGAGTTTATACAAATATTTTTAATAGTACCAACATAATAAAAAATCAAATCGAAGATAGTATATTAAAATTGCAAGAGTGTCAAAGATTCATGAATCGCACGTTTCACGTACTGGATGATGAGTTGGCAACTTTGAGAAATTTAATGGGATATTACGGGGATGCTGCTAGCGAGCTATTTCTACGGGTACATCCGGCGTTAGCCGTAGCACATTCTTTGGACACATTTCTACCAATAGAACGATGGATTAAAGGGATGTATCATTTGTTATCATCCGGATTATTGACTGAAAATTTAGTACCAATAGACACGATAAGTGAAATTCACGACGGTATAGTCAACGATTTATTCAAACGTAATGAATTTATTGATTACACGGTAGTTACTAATAATTTACAATACTATTATCAATTGAAGAATACCATATTCCATTACAATGAAGAACATAATTCTGTAACAGTTATGTTAACAGTTCCACTACAAGGTCAAGATGGTCTTCTTAATCTGTACAAAATTCATTCGCACTCTATACCCATGGGTAGTGGATTTAACATCCCTAAAAACATGCAAGATCAACTAAAAAATGAAAAAGGTAAAGATACAAATTTTATCAACATCACCGATCTACCGCAATATTTAGCCATATCTCAGGATAGTCAACATTTTATCGAATTAAGCGAAAAGATGTTGTTATCTTGTCGAGGTGAAACCATTAAAATATGTTCCGGTTTACAGAGTTTGCGCAAACTAACATATCCAACCTGCGCAATTTCCATTTTTTACAATAATTTACTACACATCAAAAGTTACTGCAATATACAATACACGGAAGATTTAGGGCCTAGTGAGGCTTATGTTTTGCCCGATAACAACGTGCTGATACGATCACCTTACAGCAACAATCATTCAAAGTGGAAATTAAGTTGTTTCAGTAAAACGGCGCAAAGTTTTCAAACCCCTCCAACTTGCGATTTTTGCATCATCGATATTAAATGCGGTTGTTCGTTATCCGGTGATCGATTTTTTTTAGCCAATAGATTAACAAATTGCAATGATTTATTATTTCATACAGACACAACTATTCTTAATATAGATTATTATTACATAACCAATATAATTACATTATCGGATTATTATCCGCAAGACGAAATATTAAAAATAATATCTGGTAATACTTTAAAAGCAGATCATCCTCAAAATTATCACCATATACCCATCCCTCCTTTCAATCATTCCGACGCATTTCGTTCAATGGATTCTCTCAATCGGATAGATATTGATTATAAAAAATACGTCGTTGATTGGAGTAACGATCGGGAAATTTTTAAATCTCAAAGTCATAAATTGTTAAAACAAGCCAATGATTTATCTGACGTAGTAATACAACGAGACGCAGATCTAGCGAAAGCTGCCAGGGATGTACTGGGTTTTTTACCCGCACTGTTCAACATAGATCTTCGTGGTCCCATCGCCGTAATAACATCCTTTACATTTTTATCTTTTCTCGGAGTTTGCATACTTTTATTTATTTTAGGCCCGGATCTTATTCGAGATTTTTTTGCTTTGTATAAATGGGTCTCAAAGAAATGTCATAAAAATATAAAAGGCGACAAATATAGTTATACAAAATTATATAATCTATACGATTAACAATTAACAAAAATAAAAAACCCATCAATTAAACTACAAGGTGTCCGAGACCAAAATGGGCAAGGACAAAGTGCCCGTTTGAAGTACTTACGACATGAAACATATATCACTGTCACACTTGAGTCCTTGTGTTTGAGTGCCGTTTAATTCAGCTAATTTGGATGTTACAATCAGTATACGTGCCTATCAACAAAACAGATTGTGTTATTTTTATCCCATTCAGCGAAAAGTCGCACAATTGTATTTTTACTTCTCTTGGAAAAGTTGCGAAATCTCCGGATTGCAACGTCCAAATTAGCTGAAGTAAACGGCTTTCAAAAAACGAAGACTTCATTTGTGACAGTGATATATGCTTTATGTCGCAATTTTAATTTTATTTACATCACATGAGGGCACCTTGTCTTTGCACAAATTTTCTCTGACACTCTGTGTGTGAAACATACCAATACAATTAAAACATTGTAAAAGTAGTAAAAATCATTCTGTTGTCTACTTATGATCAAAACGCCATACGTCATTCGTCATATAAAAACCTGGCGTTTGCCAACTGTCATCTTGACTGCCAGTAGTCAACATTTGTTTACCGACAATAATTATTAAACGGTACCCGTGTTTTTACATTACGGTTGACAGTCATCCTGATTGAAAGTAGACGACCGTTTTTTTAACAGAAATGTTACAGTGTATGTGTAAATTTACCTTGAATAAAATATTGGTGACACAAGCATGCAACTTGATATATAGTCTTTTTTAACCTTTTTCAATAGTCCAATATAACAGGATCTTCTCCATCGAGGCCTTGCTCTTGCTCTTGTTCTTGATCTTGTTCGTCTTCATCTGAAGATACAGGATCTTCTACGTTGCCTTGCGGTTGCTCATCTTGTTCGTCTTCTCCGTCTGATTCGCTTTGTTCTCCTTCGCCTTCGGTTCTTCTTTCTCTACGTACATATCTGTCAGAGGCAGGCAAAGTTGCCGCGGGTGCATATTTTAGTTCGCTTCCTACTTGAAGATAAATATCTTCGACCCAAGCGAACGGTGTTAGATTATCTCCCAAAAAGTCTAAACAGTAATCTGTTGGCATCGGGTATCTACAAGTTGGACATTTGCGTACATGATTCCCAGCACTATCGTTAATACCATGGAAGCAACCTCCACAGATTATGTGTCCGCACAATAAAGGTACGGTGTCTGACTTCTCTATGCGATGCATACACACAGGACACTGTAAGAAGTTGTCCAACACTTCGTATATTTCTTTCAGTGTTTTTGTAAACCCGGCTTTCAGTCTTTGCATCTCGCCCTGCATTTGTATCATCTGTTCTTGAAGCATCTTAGTTTTGTCTTTTAGTTCGTTTCTCATTGACTTAAAGCCAGCAACCCAGTAACTTTCTGACACAGTGGGTCTTCTTTGGGTCACGTTTTGACCCATATTATCTTTCGTCTTTATGGTAATGTCTTGTCCATTATGTTCCTTCCTGGAAACTTCGAACACTGTCTCAAACCTGCTGGATGCGCCTGAACTTGTTTCCGTTATCAATTCACCTTTGTCTACATCAATAGTGTACACTCCCTTCGGCCATCCACTTACGCCTTTAGTTAGAATAATGCTAACATTTTCTCCGACATCGGCTTCTGGTGAGCAAATATCGAACCTTTGAATAGTCCGCTTGCTGGAAGACGGTTCATCTTCTCTATTTGTAGCAGCATTCTTTCTTCTTTTCAGTTTTACAGATAGAGGTGCTGGTCTGTCATTACTAGATGGTGGCAAAGGCGCTTGGTTGGTTGAATTAGTTGCCATTTCTCGCTTGATTAGTGGCCGGGTGTGGTCGAGTATAGTAGTACGGTCGTAGCAAGATGAAGTATTGTAGCTGTGGTGTCAATTGTTTTTAAATTTTTCAGGTTGAATTGTGTTGCAGCGGTGGTATCAAAAGTGTTTTCAAAATAAGTAAGATTGATGCCGTTAGTATCAAGCTGTATTTAAAGTGGTACCACACTACCGTCACGCCCATTCACGCAGACGCATTAGTGTATGCAAAAATGGTATTATTAAAATGGTATAACCTCATTTTCACGAACTTGACTTCGCCTACACCATTAATTTTTGAGTTATAATGTCCGAACTGATATTGTTTATTTTTTCACCAATAATTTAGTAGGATATCTTACACCTGTGAAAAGAGGAAGTTAAAAGTAGCAAATCGCATCATTTTGTTAGTTTAAACCATTGTCGCTCAAAACAATATGACCTTGTAAAGTTCAAAGAGTTAAAAAAACAAAGAGCAAGTGAATCACTTGATAGAATGCAACCAGTGACGCAGAGTCTAAACTATATATAGAAAGTGATGATACGAAAATAGTTATTTGTTAAATATAAATTTGGTGAAACTTCCATTCCATAATATGATTTTATTCACAATTGCATATAGGCTCACAAATTCGATTGACTCGACTGTGAACGGTTTTTCCACAGTTTGAAAGGTATGGAGACTTTCTTGAACTTGGGTTCACCTTATATAGTTAATAATATTATTTTTGTAAAGCCCTCTAAGTATCAACACAAGTCCATAAAACCAGAATTTGATGTAAATGTAGACCTTTGATGGATCGTTTGTTTACAGAAGTAATCCAGGGATAATTGGGGGCCATAAAGTAGTAAACACAGAAGCACCGAGTGTTTAAAGGCCAGATCAAAACCAGAAGTTGTTGACAGAAGTAATCCAGGGATAAGTGGGGGTTATAAAGACCCACGGGGTATAGGAGGAATGTTCTGTATGCTTGTGTGAGAGTTATCAGATATAATGACCGGTAAAAACAGGGAAAGCTAATACAGCTATATTACAGACATTCGCATACACAATATACCAACTTAATATAGGCCCATTATAGGCCTACTGCATTATTTATACTCAATTATTTATGTAGGCCTATACGTTATGGTCAGGGTCTATGTAATGATATAGGCCTTTAACGTCA
>JAAUXV010333527.1_pt1 | contig 45808 bp, 24 predicted proteins | sample 7278181 | NCBI WGS metagenome assembly JAAUXV01 (sample SAMN14350114, study PRJNA611818) | marine sediment metagenome | isolation source: surface marine sediment (2.1m) | place: French Polynesia: Moorea | collected 2018-08
ATAGGCCTACTGCATTATTTATACTCAATTATTTATGTAGGCCTATACGTTATGGTCAGGGTCTATGTAATGATATAGGCCTTTAACGTCACAAGCATTAAAGGTCTCTTCAAGGGAATGGCCAAATAAATCATATAGGCCTACAAAGGTTTGTTTTGCTTTGCACATTATGTCCTTTTCGAAATATTCCTTGTACTATTTATAATTTTAAGCACTATGTTTTCAATAATGTAGTAAGCCTGATAGGCCCACTTCTCACAAAATTGTCTATATTATCCTTAACGCATACCTATTCATAAATACTGTATTACTTGCAACAATTCACTAAATCGTGACTTCAATTTGTTATTTGGCAAAACCTCTGAGAAAGAATTGAACGGCAACTTTTCATCGTGAAAGCGAAGAATTTTTTTAAGGAGTATGAATCAATTTATTCGCGCGATACCGCGAAGCGTTTTTCTCATCGCAGCTTCGCGCGAAGCTAGCTGCGATGTGGAGTATGAATCGAGCTTTAAACTGTACACCAAGTAAAGTAATTGGTCACAGTCTCTTTATCAACAGATATATATATATATATATAAAATGGGTAAACACGTCAAAAATTAATACATAATTGCAACACTATAAATATATATGTTCCCCCTATCCAAAATGTTTTTATTATGATGTGGTGGTTTCCCTCTGATTTCAGAAAAGTGATGATCTAGCAAAAGAATAAAAATACAATTCTTCAATATGTAAACGTACTCTACAAAATCTAGATTTATTAAGCTTTTATATGCTGGGCTTTGCCATGGAATAGGACAGACCACTTCCCTCGGGTTTTTAACATAAAAAAAATAATTCAAAACAATAACAAGGCGATAAATTATATTTTGAACCATTAACTAGAAATCTCACGGTCTGTTTTGATTGTCAAAGATACTAAATCATCGATTTTTGACGTCTCTCTATGGCGTAATGGTCTATGTATAGTGTTTGAATTGTATATAAAGCTGTTGAAATTACGCTTAAATCAAACTTATTCTCAACGTATACCGAGCGCGATCATCCGGTTCCGACAATCCTAGCATGCAGTAAGCGACTCATAGAGCTGGTACCAAAATGAATAACGTCGATAACATCATCAAATTAGACGATAAACATACGGCAAAGTTGTCGCACCACATTAGCTCCGAAGCTTGGGTCAATAGTACTGCAGCTATTTTACACATGCAACAATTGGATAAAGTATGGAATCCTCCAACGGAGGAAGGATATTCCCCAGAAATATTTCATACAGCTGCAAAATTATTTTATCGGTTTAGTCTCGTAGTTGAGGTGACCAGTCTTGAATGGGTGTATGGGATGGCTATAACTTGCTATACAATCGCTGCAAAAATCGGTTTAGGAAAAGAAACGACCATGAACGACTTGCTGCAAATGGAGGACTGCAAAAAATTCTTACACGAAGAAATGATCAATTTTGCTACAAACAATAAATTGAGAATGAATGTTTTGTTATACAAGGCGGTAGATGGAGTTTTATCGGTCATTACCCCTTTTACCTACGTGCACCATTTCGTATTACAATTTGTGCGAAATTACAAAGCCAACTATCAGGATACAATGACCTACTTGGCAGCGATTATCGATCACTTAATGTTTTTTCGCGAAATCTACCATATTCCATCGTATGCTGTTGTTTTGCACATTTTAAATAGCAAGATGTTTACCGAAACTTTAAAAATGAACGTATTCAAAAATAGTTTGCAAACTTTTATGACGTATACAAACGTTTACCAATACAGTTTACTTGTGGACAAATGTTTGGAAAAAATCGTCGTAGAAAGAATGCCGAATGGAAATGTTGAATTCACTGTTCATTTGGAAACAGTCATGTAATGTATACCCAGGCACATTACCAAAGAAATAATAATTATAATAAAAAGAAAAAGAAAGAAAAGTTATGGGTCCCATCCTTACTTTAAATTTTTAAGCACTGTTTGACGAACAGTATCCAAATCTACATAATTTGATTGTAAGGTATATTGTTGTTCAGTGCCGGGTGGAACCAATTCATCCTCGGGCTTATGTTCCGCCATTGTACTAGCCAGGTGCACATTCTCAATAGCAGCTGGTTGCGTTTGAGCCGGTACGTTTGGTGAAAATACCGTTGATGGCTGTGGCGTATGATCGGTTGGTGGCTGTGGGGGTGGTGCTAGCAATTGCTTTTGAAGTTGTTCATTCGTTTTCTCTTGTAAAGAGATCAATTTATTCAATAAAGATTCCATATTTTCATTCAATTTGGGCTCTTGTTGTTGTTGTTGTTGTTGTTGTTGTTGTGATTTCTCTTGTAAAGAAATTATTCTATCCAATAAAGACTCCATGTTTTCTTGAACTTTAGGTACCGCGTGTTGCTTTTTCTCTTGCAACGATATTAGATTAGATAACATTTGTTTAACATCAGCCCCGTCATCACCATTATCCTCTTTTATTTTTTTTGCCGGGGGAGGGTGGCTATAAACACACTGTTGCTGCTGACCCTCTTGTGCGTGATACATAGGAAAAGGATAAGGTTGTCTAAAATTATACTCTTGTTGAGCTGGCGATACTATTGGTAGTAACTGTTGAGGAGGTAGTATTGGTGATGGTGGTGGTGGTGTTGGGAGTGCTGGTGCCGGGGGCGGTACTATTGATGTTGGTTTTAGGAACTGCGGCGGTGGCATGTAATCCATAGCGTTTGCTCCGTAGTATTGTTTATGCAATAGTTTTTGTTCCAAATTGTTAAGCCTCTTTTCCATATCGTCTATATCCTCATCATCGACATATTTTCTTTTTTGAGCTTTCTTACTCCCCGTGGAAAAATGTTTCTCCATTTGAGCTCTCATATATTGATCCTCCATTATATTGGCACAGCGGCCTTTAAATTTGTCCTTCAACTGGTCGGGTTTATTAAAACTGTATAGAAAAATATCTTGATCCACAATATCCAAATCGTTATAATCTGTTAATATTTTATTCAGCCCTTCTAGATTACTAACGCTATGTAGGGCCGCAAAACGAGTAATGAATTGGTTTGTAGTATCCTCATCCGTATCAGTTACATCGCAATTATCGACAACGTGAACGTCTTGAATGACTGTATTATTACGAAGACCCGCAACGCATAAAGATATTTCATCGATTTTTGGCCAATCTGTGTCGTCGTATTTTCTATGCGAAAGACTAACGCCAGGCAATTTTTGAGTTAAACAATATTTGGCCGTTAAATCGACCGCTGGTGAATCTTTAATAGTTTTATGTTTCGGTAGTTTATTTACTGGTATAAAATTGTCCGAAGATGTGCAATTTTTTTGAATGACGTTAGTATACCTCTCTACTGTTGATTTTTCTATGGCGGCTATGAAACCGGCATTATTAATTATCATTTTCACAAGTAATACATATCGGTCATCACCTTTGACTCTATCTATGTTTATTTCCATGTTTTTAACGTACCCAATAACGTCATTTTTTTGATGCTCTATTACAACTTTTATGGGTTCATTACTGTTAGCTCGTTTATTACAATCCTTTACCAACATATTTGCGTAGTTAAAGGCAATTTCCATAAATTTTTCTTCTGGAAACTTGCTCATTATTGTTTTATCATCAACCAAACTGGCTATGGCCAGGACCTCTAAATTGCGACCCTTTGCTTTCGTCATGATGAACTCGTCACCTTGAACGGCGTCGATGCCAAGTTGTCATAAAAATGTTGATGTTAGCAGGTCTGTGATGTTACTTATAAATTTTTATAATATGAAAATGTAATATATCACACTCAGGATGTTTATGTTTACTACTTTCAAAAATCGGGCTATTTTTGGTTATATCCAATGAGGTTAACCAATTAGTCGAACAGGTGATCCCTGTCTTAATAAATAGCTTGGACAGTCTTTTGGTCTTTTCCTGTTCAGTGATGATTGACCCGTTAATATCACTATTCCACAAACAATGATCACTGCCTAAATAAATAGACTGGACAGTTTTTTCCTGTTCAGTGATGATTGACCCCGTTAATATATCCATTCCATTTTTTGCAATAACAGCAAATAATGCCGTATTTTAAATTTTAAATTGCCCGCTGGAGGTTGAAGAGTTAGATATATTTCAAATAATCGCAGTCGTGGGTTAATGTGTATACCGTAACGCCAAACAACGTACAATGACAGGCAAATCTAAGAAAGAGACTAAATCCAACCCAAATTGGCAAGCTACCAGTTCTATTCGATTCGATGACAGAATCTCTTAGTTCTTCTATTTTATCCTTAATAATCGTTAGTTGCGAATCATTAGCCATTGTTGGTACTATGAATGATTCCAGAGTTAATCGTTCTTGATAAATTACTTCGAGTTGTGTCGATTTGATTCGTATAAGTTAACACCAACAATTTGAAGGTAATTAATAAACTGTGAATGGTAATAACTAACATACAACTTCCATACAGTGCAACGGCTTGGGAGCATTTAGGGTCGTTGTAATCATTGTATAAGCTAAAAACAACGTCCGGTAGAGATACGTACCAAAAAATAATGGTAATTAAGGGTATAACGTATAAACAAACGATATATTTCACGTTTAAATTGTCTTTTTTACTTGATTTTGTGTCCGATTCAAAGAGTGGTGTACAACAACGATTGTTATGTTTAAATGTCAATTTGACATCGTGTCCCATACATGCAAAATCTCTACATTTACTGCAATGATTTAATACATTTTTCAATTGTACAATAGAGTTTTTCAATTTAGTTCTATCTTTCAATAATTCACTTCCGCGATTTAATTCATTAACGTCGTCCAACAGCGACTTAATAGCGGCATTCAAATGAACATGTTTACATATCATCGCGGCCATAGCTGTAATAGGTGTCACTAACTCACCATTTCGTATCATACTATCGGGTACCGCCCTAAAAAGCGATAAATTTTGCGTAGCCTTGAACCACCCGTAGGCGAGAATAGCGGATGTTGTGCCATAATTAAATAAAAGCACACAAATTATACCGATCGTAAATGTACCTATATCGATGACGTGGTCGGAACATGTAGTATTGCCATTTCTCGTATCTGTATAAAAAGCGAGCGAAATTGCTACGAAAGCACACAGTACAATTAACGTGATCACATTGATTAGACACCGCTTACGCACCGCAACTATTTCGTCGACTACGACTTTTCTAAACGAATCTTTGGCATTTATGCAGTCAACTTCATCCAATAGAAGGCTTTCCTGATCGTTTGGTTCATCTTCATCATCGTGTGAAGAAGTAGGTATATCGTTATTGGTAGTAATAGTAGTGTTATTACAATCATCCATTATGGATATGCCTAAATCAATTCTAGAAAATTGTATGCAAAATGTTAGTGCAAAAATTAAGCAGAAAATTGCGGATAAATGTGCGGACGATTTAATCAAGGTATCGATACGGGATAGTGTAAAATTGTTGGACATCGAACGATTATTTTTACAAAGTCAAGTTGTGGAAAGTTTGGAAAAACCTCAAGTTTTAGTAAATGTCGTTAATACTAATAATAAAAATAATACTACACTAGCAACCTCCGCTTCACCTTCAACTGCGACGACAGCTTCGCCGATAACGATTGCAGCTACATCCGCAGAGAGATTACCCGAAACAAACGAAGCAATAATAGCGCTTACTCGATTGCGAGAAAGTTTCAACAATTTGTCTGAGGTTGATATATGCGCCATAGCAAAAGTTTTAGACTGGTCAATCTTATTAAAACTAGCCGCTTCCAAATCGGCCATAGATGGTAACGATATTTTGAGTAAATACCGCGAAATGTTAACTTACAATAGATATCTTGGCTTTTCAGATAAAGTAGCTGCTGACTTGAAGACCACGTTGGACAGCAGTAAAAAATTTTTCACTGCCGACCAATTGATCAATTACATCAATACGCTATCGGCATATCTTTACATTATGAGTTGCTCAAATACGTTCAATTCGTTGTTACAGCAAGCTAGGAACAAAAGCCTTGCCAATTTGCGGTTTCAGTGTGAAGACGATTATATGATATTGGATAAAGTAATTCAAACAGAATTTTATTTCTTAGCACCACCTCTTTGGTTTAAACAGTTGATTGAATTATGGAAAATTACGACCGAAAGAGGTTGGATTTGCGGACGAGCTTTTAATATGGAAGGTCAATTATACCACACTATAACGAACAATTGGTTGTTAAAGTCTCCGAATGCTACCTCTAGACAATTGGTTAAGAAAGAAAGTATATCCAATTATGCAATAGATTTACCCATAATTATGAATTTCAGCATGAACGTATTTAGTATTCTGGCGTACAAACCCATCAAACCAAATTATAAAAAAGTACACTGGTTTTCTGACGGTCAATTGTTGATCGAATTTGCTATGGCTGCGGCAAACAGGAGAGAATTGTGTCATGTTTTAGAAACAAATAATACTTTGGATGATTTTTATCGTAATAGCTTTACAACATTAGTATCGTATGTGGACAAAGCTGTGAAATTGTTGCTTAATTCATTTCAAAAAGAGTACAGGTTTTTAACACCTTCTGCTAAAGATGGTAATGTACGATTAATTTACAAGTACGCCGATTACGATACGGATGGGAAAGATAAACAGAGTAGGACAAACATAAACGTCCCTGCTGAAATTTTGGCAATTTTAAGACATTTCGTTATTCCAGACGTGGACGTTTATCATCTGGATAAGATACGAAATAGCACCGGTCTGAACGGTGAGAAACCGGTGTACCAAGACGATGCTTTGTATAGTAAGACTAGCCTAGGTAATTTGCTGAATTTTGACGAAAGGATGAAAGGAATTATCAAGAAATTTCGACACCCATCGTTGGAAATGACCAGACACACCGATTTTGCTCAACATCCATTAGTTTGTGAAATTTATCAAAAATTAATGTTGCCAGCATTATGCATTAAGCAATTAAACTCTCAAAGTATGGAAAGTGAAGATTGGGTGCCCATATCCAGCGAAAATTATTTGAACGCGGTATTAAACGTTCAGTCTAATCGTACTTGTTTTATAAATTCAAGTTTCTTTGCATTCCCAGGGTTGGCTTTAAGTTGTGAATTATTTAACGATAGTGCCAGCGGAGGTAGTGATCAAGAACCTAACCATTTATTGACCGGCCCCAATCCCGTGGGCTTTTACAAAAACCGAAAGGATCGCGTTCTTTTTACTAACTTATTTGGCTCTATGTGCCACTTATTCAAACCATTAAAACAGGCTAACACTGGTTATTCTAGTGGGAATAGTAATACATTTCAAATGGATGGAGAAAATAGTGTAAGATCATTAAGCGAAAAGGAAATAGAGACATTTATGGCAACACACGTAAACGAAATAAACACAGTCAGCACATCTATTACTAATATTTTAGCATTTTTTATTACACATAAAACAATAATTAAAAATTTACGTAAGCAGGATTCGTTCAATTCTCAAAATTCCATTCAACGACAATTTATAACCCGCGATACTACTAACTGTGATACTTTTGATATTTTATCCGCCAATTTAACGGAAAATATTTATAACGTTTGTCAAAATCCCATAGTTTTTGATATCTACAAAGTGATCGGCGCTAATATTCAACCTATAAAAATGACAATGCAACAATCTTGTTATCCAGATTGTAATAATGTTCAATCTGCCGCAGCAGCAGTTGCTCAGCAACAATCAGTACCATCCTTACTAGCAGCTGCGTTAAGTCAGGAAAACTCATCCACGTTTATGTAGTATAGTAAGTGTTTATACAAACTAAATTCAAGTCAGTCACACAAATATTTCTCGTTACAAATATTTCTTGTTTATATACCGTTATAATAAAATAAAGATTTTCTTGGATGATTGTTTATTTTCAAATTGATTTTTTCAAGTATTTTCACAGTATGTTTTGTTTCTTTTGTTTGTTTGTTTTTAGACGGCAATTGAAGACCAGGTTAACAATATGTCCGATACGGTAACCGTAGCTTTACATTCTAATGATGAAGGACTGTGTGAGAATAGTGGATCCGAAACAGATTCAACTGAACCACCTGTGAGCTCAAGACCGCCACCAAAAAAACATAAAACCATAAAACATAAAAGTACTAAAAAATCTAAACGACGTACTAAACATCGCAATCATCGTCGTCACAAGCGTCACGGTAAAAAGAGGCGGCGAAGATCTGTTAGCACGAGCAGTAGTGGTAGCAGCAGCTCGTGTAGCAGCGAGGAGAGTGAACGCACAGCATCACCACCACCTCCACCCCCATCTAAATTGAATCAAGAAGCCCTGCAGCGATCAACCCCTGAAAAGGAAAGTACCCCACCAGCACCAGTGTTAGAAAACAAAGTACCCTCCCCTAAATCTGATGATGATGACGACTATGATGATGGTGATGTGAATAAGCCGACCGTGTCGCGACGTCAATCACCCCCACCTCGTCGTCAACGCGTAGTGAAATTTAAAAGGCCCAGCTCTCGCACTGACGTAGAAGATAACAGCGATGACGACGACGATGAAAATCGAGTTCCGATTAAACGATATAAATCGCAAACCAACGCCTATATGGGTTTTTGCACAAATTGTAAAAAGGTATCGGTAATATTGGATGATAAGCAGATGGTAGAGAATAGTCAATGGGGTGATGATTATTTGCATCCTCGGTGCAATCGTGAAGACAGAAAACATTACGGAAAATCTTCATACCACCATAATCGACGAGACTATTACCAAACAAATCGTAACCGTTCAAATCGTCAGTATTGGAACAATCGCGATTCCAGAAATCAGTCACATTATCAAAATGCGTATCAACATCAACATCAACATCAACATCAACAGCAGCAACAACAACATACTTACACTCAAAATATCGACCCGGCAGCATCACATATGTCAGAACAGTATAACCGTCATCATTATGCACAGTACTAAAAATACAGAAAGCTATGACTTGGGTTTAAATTTTATCGATTGGATTCACCACACCGGACGATGAATATGGAGATTTGACTAGAAAGTGATTTGTATTATTCGTAGCATTGAAACCATTTACGGAAATTAACTGTTTAGGAAACAAGGCCTCTTTTTGATTACGAGGATTGGATACGTAAGCTTGTGTTAAAAATTCATCATGGCTAGCGTATGTAAATGGGACTGAAATGCCTTGTTTAGCGGTAGTATCGCAATCCCTTACTGGTAAATTGGATTGTTTCCTGTCAACAATTCCGGACAATTCCGCGTTGGATCTTAAATATTCTGTACCCAGCATAGCTGGATATGCTGCAGCATCTCGTTGATGAACTGGTTGAGTTTCGTTATCTGCGCTGAACAATTGTTCAAAAGTTGCAAATATTTGCGATTTCTTATGATTGGGACAATACCTGTTATTGTCTGTGTGACTCGTAAACATACCAATTCCACGGGGTACTACCATATGTCCAGAGTGCATAATTTTATATATGCCGGTAAGATTGCTCGAATATGGATTGAGTGTTTCTTTAGCCACAGCTAGAGATAATGATCTAGCCCATCTCTGAGCACCTATGGCATCTTGTATATGTTGAGAGGTGCTAGGTGTTGCAAATTCGGGTGACATAATATCGCTAGAATAATAAAGAGGTACTCCCAATACACTATGATATTCTGTAATAAAGGGATTTTTACTTATAGTAGGTGATATTATTGGAATAAATTCAGTAGAGGCTCTAAACTGCATACTAACGTTTGTTTCCGAGTATTTCTTTTCTTCTTCCAAATATACGTCTATGTGTTTATCGTATATTTTTTTAATCAATTCAATATCCTCGTTTGTCAATAAAGAAGTTTCTTTAAAAGAGTTAAGCATATCCAAAATACCCATCCTGCCCCTTCCATCAACTCTATGAAACGGTGAATCCATCGAATGAATGACACGACCATGCCGATTGTCGATTAATGCGCTCGGTGAACAATGAGCTTGGTCGTACACAATAGAACCGTTCACCACGTCGCAAGCGCAACTTTTATGATTGGCAATCATTTCAACGCTAAATGAATCCTTTGTTTTGTTTTGTTTAACTGACATGGGACCAATTAGTGTGTTTCTTGTATGGGGGTTAACGCACAACATTGCGTCCGTCTTAATAGGTATAACCGTGTAAAAGGTGACCATAAACCCTGGATGAACTCCGCTAGTTAGGGCAGCTTTAATAGCAATGGGTGTGGTCTTACAAGTCATTTGCATAGCGGATACGATCTTAATTAGAGCTGGCCAATTTTGTTTCATAACGTGTCGCACGTTTAAAGCGTGCACTTGACTAATTCTATCACTATCATCCTCTAAAGTTTTATTGAACCAATACACGTCATTATCTTCATCGGCGGCCAACCTAACGACCAATTTCCCACCCCCATCCGAATGATCCTCAATTTGAACTCTGCCCTTACACAGTGCCGGTATGATGTAAGCACATATAATGTGTTGAAAAATGTTTCGAACACTTTCCTCGTATATAATAGATACTTGGGCCATATTTTGGCAATTATACATATTTTTAAAGGTGTTATGTATTAAATTAGCCACTTGTTTGAGGTCGATGGCCAGATGTCCTACGTCCACTCCTGTATCTGTTATTGTCACGTTTCCAGTCTCGTCGACAATTAGTTCGTCAAGTTTTGAAATATGTTCGCTTATAGTCTCAAGTTTTTCAACAATTTTGATACTGTTGTTTTGCATTATTTGATACATTAATTCACCTCCGCGAACCAATACAGTGTCGCCAGATTGAACCGTAAAGGGTATATCTCCAAAAACTAGGCGTCTTTTCATTTCAAATTCGTTTGTTTCATTATTAAAAGTCAACTGAAAAAATGGACTAGTTTCAACTTCCATAAGGTGCCCATATTCATCACTCTGCTTATCTTCTTGATAAGCGTTCCCATCTTGCCATTTTTGAGTATCCAACCACGACTTGTAGATTTGTGAATATTGTGAACAAGTTTGGCTTTTTCTTTCATAATATTTTTTAACCGTGGGATCAATTTCTTTATTGTGTTGAGTTTGGAAAAAGTGCTCGTTTTCAATATTTAATTCTTTTTCGGCACATTGTACCTTATCGTTACAGAAGGCCGCCAAAACATCGTCGTGGTGAATCGTATATCGACTTCCGCTAATGCTTGGCGTGTACGCGGTTGGCTCTTGCGGACTAAATGGCGACTGTCCGTGATAGGTGGCACCATTTACATTTCGCAGTTTTTTATATTCGTCCATAACCGTGGCCATAACGTTGTGTAATATGCCGTATCTTACGTGACAGATGGTGTTGGTATTTCCTGATAACGTAGTCTTTGCGTATTCAGTAGGCACTACGTCTACAATGCAGGCGGTTTCTGGACTGGTATCGATGTAAAAAACGTTACCATCATATTTAATATCGCCCAATTTATATTCTAATTTAGTTTCAGGATTTTGAGTTGATTGATCGTTGATGTGTTCCATTCCCCAATCCGCTAATTGGGCCAAAGCGTTCCTATTAATCCTACTTCGTTCCTCCTTACTGAGAGCCGATAAATCGAAATCTTTCAAATATTTTGGAGCTTTATTTTCGTCCGTGTAACAGTGCATGAATTTTAATTCGTGTCGCTTTGGGTCCACGAGGGCAGTATTCGGTTTAAAATAATATGGTTGTACACCTTCCAATCTACCTGTTTTAAAAACCTCTCCACCGTTGTATTTACCCGTTTTTTTCAATATGGCTTTGTAGCACCGTTCTGGTATGTATAAAATTCGATCCACCTTTTTCTTCATAGTTTTATCCGCGCCAGCCGTGTAAATCATCAGAGGTTCAGCGTCATAACTGTCATGCATGATGCAATGGTTTTGAGACGTTTCCACTAACTCATTAATGGCCGTAATTGGGTCCCGTGAGATTTTATTGACATTTTCTAACAACCTTGTGAGCGAATCAGCAAAGATCCATTCGAATGCCTCTCTTACCCCTTGGTTTTTATGCATATTACTAGGCGATAAATCTTTATTGTATGGTGGATTACTTCCAACCTGTCTGGCGATGGATTGGACCGTTTCCATATTGTTAGCCATATCTCTTACCCCTTCCAACAACATGACGGTTTGAGATTTAAGGAGAGATTGTTTGGCATTTCCTAATTCGATAGCAAACACTTTAACCATATCCTGTGCATGCGCGTTCATATTTTGAGCGTCAGCCTGGGAGACTTTGTATCCCGAATTTAAACCCTTATTTTCAATCGTTCTATATCCCTCTATCGCTTTTTGCAATCGATCCGCTGAGGTTGGATCCATTGCAACGCACACTGATTTCCTCTTGTGTGTATACATTCTAGTCGTCAAAAGACTTTTAGTGGTACCGCGTTTGACCGTGGGGTCATAATCTTGAGCTATTCCCGAACTATTATATAAAAAAATATCGAAAATTGGCTGTTCTGGGTCAACGATATCCTCAGTGGCAAGAAAAATGTGACTATTAAGTTGCACTATACTTTTTTCGGAATACTTATCCATACCTTCAACAATTGTTTTAATACTATTGAGTAGATGTTTTGTGGCGAAAAGCTCTTTCTTGTTCACATGGCCACCACCAACGTACGCTAACGTTGGATCCCCTAAGTGTAAAAAACTAGCAACTATCTCTCCCTCCAGAGTCGAAGTCGTCGTACCACTAGTATTAATAACCTGTTGTGAACCCCCGATTGCAGCATTTTGTAAAAAGTGCCCCTGGCGACCACCGCCAAAAAAAGGTCTCGTAGACATTTTAGCGGTGGCGTTTATTTAACAACTGATACTACTCGGATGTGTGTCTTAAGTTCGACGTTTGGTAAACAGTGTGTTTGGTCTTGCGTGAGTTCAGCTACAGATTTTAGAATGTTCTAAAATCTATGGTTCAGCGCAAATGCTGTAAATATTGATTTATAAATTTTGTTACGTTGTCTGTATATGGCGTACAGGCTTCGTCGGTCAAGTTAATACAAAAAGCCACATAACCGATCGGTATGTTGGTGCCCTGAGCTGTGAACACCATAATTAATACAGAAATTAACTCGTCGGTACTATACGGTTTTAAAAGAATTTTTTGTTCAATAACTTGTTCGACGTAGGAATTGGTCAAATTGAGACAAAACTTAGCCTGATCGGCTTGAACTTTTTCAGAGACCAATTTATTGTCGTGATCTATAACACCAACAAATATATCATTAACCTTATTTGAATTCCACATTCTGGTAAATTTGTATTCGTGTTCTTGCAACTGAAATAAAAGTACATTTCTAGGAATTTTCTTTACCGATTTAAACTTATGCGTTTTGCGCACTTTGTGAGTACTACTCGATGTGCCACCTGATGGTTTTTGTGATGAACATGAAGTTTGGTGACTCAATCGTTTAGCACACACGTACTTATGCGTTTTTCGTTCTTGCATTATGTACAAAGCGTTTTTGAAAAAGAACGAAAGATCTTGGCGGCATTTATCTATTTGATGCCTTTCAATAGTGTCGCATAAGATAGTTTTAACTTCAAAAGCGACACTCAGACCGGCTAATTCTTTGTCATTTTGACTAATTCGCTCAACATTTTGTTCAGCTATCAAATTATTGTATGCATCTATATCACTAACGTGAACTCCGTCTGGTGTACACATGCTAAACATTGGCAGGGAAGCGATTCGTCCCGGCACGAACAACTCACCTTCACAGGGTATCGACCGTTGCTTTTTTAATTGATCGCTTACGCTTTGCATGAAAACTATGGCGTACGTTTGGTGAATGATATCGCCCATAATCAAATATTGTACATTCTCGTTATCCTTTGAGAATTTGTCACGCACCGCTGTGGAAATGAGATAGGCGTTTTTTTGTAATTCCAGAACAGCGTGTTTCGGTAACACTACTGGCTCTATCCACCATTTGCATATCTGATCAACTTTTGCTTTAATTCTTTCAACATCTTGACTTTTAGCGCTTTTCATATGTACAGCCCCTCTCATATCGATAAATAATAACCTCTTTGTATAAGCCGCAAAGGTCGAATTTAATCGACAGGCGTTGAAGTACAGGTAAAATAACTCATGCACGTCCGTTTCACACACGTTCTCTACAGCTTGTGGTTGTACTATTCTCAATATGGCCAAAAAAATAACAGCTAAGCGTTGTTTGAGCTCCATGTTGACGGTTGAAAAAGACAGTATGAAGACGACAATGAAGAAAGCCAAATTTATATACGTTCGAGATGTGGAAATAGTGCTAGAAAGGGTAAAAGACCGGATATTGTTAGAGAGCCCTCATGTGAAATGTCATTGGCGTCACCGTTTGGCCCCCGTGACTGTATCAAATAAAAAAGCAAGGTCATAAAATACCTTTTCAATATAAATAGGCAAGGCTGTCGTCAGTTGAGCAGTCACTGCTCACTAAATGGGGCAGGTTGGTCGATAGACATTTTAAGTATGGATGTTTTGTTCGATATTGCTGAATCGACACCGGCAGTATATTATAATATGAAAGATGACATATTTGTAGATAAGTGTCGAGAATTGTCTTTAAGAGGGAATGCCGGAGAAAAAATAAAAATAGATGTGGCGCATCAATTTTTTAAAGACTTTTACACGAAAGCAGATGTCTCCTTAATACCCAGTTTAACATCTACAAATTGTTTGGAACCATTTCCCTACACGGCCATACTAGTGAACGGAAATGCAGGTACGGGTAAAACTACGGCCATGAGCAATTTACTTATAGATCAAGGCGGTGTAACTAGTTGCGCTTCAACACAATCCGCCAGCTATAACCTGGGTCGCGACTTTGAAAGCAAAACGATGACAAACGGTTTGCCGGTCTGTCAAACCGTAATCAGTCGCAATTTTATCAAGTATAGCTTGCCGACGGTACAGGCAGTAACACATTCCATAAGTGGCAATAAAGAGATATGCAGAGTTTACGATATCATTAAAGAATACGATTGCAATGCACCATTATCGGTTCGACGAGATGTCAAATGTCGAGTAGCTCAATACTATTACAAGCACTTGTTTCCAATCTTACAACCGTGCATGAGTGTCATTATTGACGATTTTAAGAAAAGACCTAAATTTCGTTTACAACCCACAGCCATGAGTTCCCCTTTTTACACGGATCAATGGTTGGATATAGAAGGCATGCCAAACAATCCGATCGTAAATGAAACAGGAAATTATGTATCGGATAACAATTCCTATCTGGAGTATCTGTACCAACAATATCCAACCCACAATAATTTAAAAATTCCTCAACAACTGGTCAATCATACAACTATTGTCGACGAAGCTGGAAGATTACCATCTTATTACAACAACGTGATGATATTTATTGATTACTTTTGCAAAGTGTTGTACAATAGCCCTCTGTTGTATACCACGGTACCAACAATAATGCTTTCCGGTAGTGTTACTCAAAGTAAGGCGATCGGTTACCCATATTCTATGTTGGATGTAATGCACATGCCAGCATTTAGTACTACAAAGAACGTAACCATCTTCAAATCCGAATACAATAGGCGGGTTGTACAAAACCAATCTGACCCTATTCATCATACAATGGTGATGAATTCACAAGATACGTACGAAACAAGTTCCGATGAAACTCTATACACCTTGTCACCATTCTTATTTAATGAAGGCCATTCGGAACACCTACAGCGACCGGAATACAAACCCAACGCCATTCGAGCTCTACGAATGCATAAACAAGTTGCAAAATACGACGCCAGTTTAGTAAAATCGGGAAAAGCTCAGATAGCCGTTAAAGATTCGATTTTTATATCAAATCGTTTGGTATCTATAACCAATGATTCTAATAACAGTGGTGAGACCAGTAGCTGCTCCGATGAATATTTGTCAACTTTGTCAGATAGCAGAGCTCAACAAATTCGCAAACGCCTCTGGGGTAAAAAATACGTAGAAATCTTCAATCAAGAAGGTTTCGAAAGTGATTCGATGAAGAATAACACTCTAGTATCTGAAAAGTTGATCAAGAGTTCTAAGAACCCAGCAGGTTGTGGCTTTGTGCCTGAGTTGGAAAAGGAACTTCAAAAGTACGTGAAACATGCCGTTCGAGCATTGCATCCAAAAAACGACATCACGCCACCATCGACAAGTGTTGCACCAACCCCCGTAGTATCAGGCTCGCCTAGTATCGAACAATCCTTTACCACCGAAATGCAAATGGCCATAGATCACGGTGGTATACCTAAAAAAATGGATCGGCTGAACGAAAAAAGTAAAATTCGAGCCATAATCGGACCTGCCAAAGACCTTCTAAGTAGGGACGAACATAGGAAACATCGTGCTTCGAGCGATATCGTAGCCAACAGTTTGGGAAAAGGTGAACAATTTTGCAAAAAATATTACGCCGTATCACAAAGTACCAATCAATTGCCCGAGTTTTGCTACGATCCCAAATTAGATTTGTACGTTGAATTGAAAGATCGAAATAACACAACCATATCGTCCATGATGTACCTTGTAGCAAGCCGCACTCGTCATTTTATCGAAAACAGCTCGGTGTTAAATGGAACCACGCACAATACGTATGGGAAATTTAAGGGTGTGTGTGGAACCATCAAAGAAATTATCAACAACACGAGTTTCAAAAAAACCCCGACAGCTTTTCAATTGTGCGTAAAAGCAGCAATCTTGGACAGTTACAAGCGCACGGTATATTACAAATACGCGTTAAAAGATGACTCAGTAAGCCCAGCAGCTGCCGACTCGTATTACAAGAACTATCAATGTCCGAGCGCTCCGGACAATGTTCCCGATCGGTTGAAGAATTTTTTACAGAAATACGACAATATGGTTGACAAATTTCGAAATACGCGCCACGGTGACTATGCTAAAATGCGGCAGGCGATGGATCAATTACACGTAGACCTAATGTTATTTTTTGAAGTCATTTTTGACAAGACTAACAAGATGCACCGAGATTATCCAATAATTGCAGACATACCGGACGGAGATAAAAGAGATTTATGGGTAGAACAGAGTCCTTTATATGGCACATTGGAAAGTCTTCGAGAGTTGACGAAAAGCGTAAATTTGCGTGAACATTTTGAAGGTGCATATTTAGAAGTAATAGGTGATGGAAATCATCTTTGTAGCAGCGTTGAGAATACTCAATTACGTAATGGTCAAGTGAGCGTGGATAGTCGCGGTCTGTGGTCAAAAGCTGAAGAATTGAGCATATATAAAACTCTCCGTTTACCAGAACTGCTACAAATTTATTACAAGAAATTTTATCCAGACGAATACATTCAATCTAAACTGACGATTAAAGTAAACCAAGTACTGATTTGCCAAACGAATTCATATTTCGATAGTAGCGTAAATTGGGCAATGTGCGGGTTTGGTTCAGATACTTACTTGACTACTCGATTCGATATTCCACACAATTCGATGGAGAGCGAATATCGTTTACACCTGGAATCGCAACATTTTATCGCTCCATCTCTAATCAACATACCGAGACCGTTAAAACTTAATGGTTGTCCAGCTGGGGTTCAAAGTACATTAATTTTGAAACGAGTTGATGGTCACGTGATTTTTTTCGATAAAAAATGTAAGCGTGAAGTTCTGAGTAAAGTTTCTGAATTTGAGAATAGAAAAAACACATCACAACAGCCGCTCTTTTTAAAGGATGGTCACCCGGTATACAACTTTATGAAACCTCAACTAATCGACAAATTAATAATTTGCCAAAATATGTGCCCAATATTACCAACAAGCGCCCACACGATCGCTTCGTTACAAGGTCAAAGTACTAGTAAAATTTTGATGTGTGATTTACACGACGTAAATAACGACAATATTTTAATTACATTAACTCGCAATCGAGACGCAGCTCAAATTCACTGCGTCGGAGTGGTTCCTAAAATTGCGAGTCTAATGAACGATGGTAACCCGCGTCGAGGCACTAAAAGATGCCCATCCCGAGATATTAAAGACCACAATGAGTGGCAGGAGATTAAGAAATCTCGACGAAAGCAAAGCAACGATTTAAATCACCTTTTCGAATATCGATAAAAGGGTTATTTACGCCATCAATCAATGATCATTACGGAAAAGTGAGAATGAATTTTAAAATATCCAGTACGTTATATTTCGCGCAATTTATGATCGTGACATGTCCCGAAATATGTTACGGTATGTCAACTTTTACAGCACCTGTAATTACAAGTTTGAGTAATTATGGCACGTATTTTCACAAAGTGGGTACAGTTTTAAACGGAGTTAGTTATCACCAACATTTATTCGCAATACCGCTACCCCTCTTAAACATTCCCCCAATACCTTTGATTCCCTGCGTTTCCGCCACTAACAAAGCTCTTTTTTGCGAATCGATAAATCGAGAAATTACGGAAACCAACACATTAATTCAAACCCGCATGAGTAAGTACGCGAATGAATTAGCAAAAAGTTTGGAATCAGTTGGAAATGTGGGTCCCGAAAATGTACCTAGAACGGATGGTGGTGTCCGCAAAAGGCGATCAACGTCCGTTGTGGCCGGTCCTGAATATTGTAAAGATCACAACAGCGGCACAAATAATCCAAATAGTGGACCAGGATTTAACCCATTTGCAATTGCCGGTGAAATCGGTTCAAATTTACTGCAAACTCCTACATTTTCCGACATCGAAGCAATAGCTAATCAAATATGCGAAACCAATTTAGTGATCGATTTAAACTCTAAGGAGATTTTAAAATCTGAACAACGCCTAGACACGTTAAGCAAACAGAGTCATCAAAGTATTCACAATTTAACGGTAGTGTTAAAGGATAATATTCGCAATATCGATACGATTCGTACAAATTTTGAGGAAACTGCCGAAAAATACGACGGCGCTCTTGATAATTTAACAGCATATGCTGACGTCATAGGTCAAGGAGTTAATTTACTATCTCAAATAATGTTTGAAACTCAAAAAGCTTTGGATAGAGTTGCTGGTATCGGTTTGGAATTGGAAAATTTCAAAGAAGGTATTCGAATATTAGTTCAGGGTAAAACTCCCAGACAATTTGTTTCGATAAACGATATAGAGGCAGTGTTACAACATTTAGAGGCGAATATTTTAACACAATACGGTGATAGTTTTAAACTGGTTGATCGAAGGGGTCTATTTCATAGCGAGTTAAAAGATATATCATACGTACGTTCGGATGATTTTTTATATATCGGTTTAAAAATACCAATTACTAACACCGCTGGAGAATTGAGCGTGTATCGAGTTGACACGTATCCCGTAATTTTAAATGGAAATGACACTAAATCCAGTATAATTACAAACATTCCCGATTTTTTCGCAATAACATCGAACAGCGCTTATTACGTAGAAATGACAACCACAGAATTTGCGTCATGTCGAGGTGAGATATTGAAAGTATGTCCCCTACAAAGATCCCTGAAACAAATCAGTCAACCGAGTTGTGTGTCGGCTATTTACACGGACAACATAGCGGCTGCTAAAGATTTATGTCGAATGACGTACAACACTCGTAAATTGGATACTGAAGCTTTTTATTTATCAAATTCCACGTATTATATAGTAAACACCCACGAAAATGACACATGGTACTTTTCCTGTAAATTTGGAGAGGCCCTGGTGAGTGTTGTTGAACCATGTCGCACGTGTCAAATTCAAATACCGTGTGGGTGTTCTTTAACTTCTTCTTTTTTTTCCATAAACAGTGACGTAAGCATTTGTTCTTTTTCGAGAGATACCACCTACCCTACGGTCAACATTGTTTCCACCATTAATAAGTTAGTGGCCGCCCATTACTACTCTAAGGACACTTTAGACCTTATAGCAGGTAATGGACACACCGAATTAACACACGTACCGTTACCCTCTTACGATATTGTGGAAACCAAGTGGGGAAATGTTGTCGAAGACTTGGATAATAATCAGATTAGTTTAAATAATTTGATCATTCAAAATGAGAAAGAATCTCTTTTATTTACCACTCGGGAAGAGGAATTAAAACATAATATAAGCTTAATACAGGCTAAATACAAGAGGCAAAATATAAAAGTTTCCAATTTTTTTGAAAACACTTTAGTAAATCCAACAACCGCCTTCGGTATTAGCATTTTACCGATGATATTGACGGTCGTAACGGCATGTTTAATTGTGTACATATTTTGTTTCTATAAAAGATGACGTGGTCATCACACAAATGAAAAATTGGTAGTTTGTGTCTCTATATTTCCTTCGGTGTTTATGGGTTGGTCGGTTTGTACCGTTGTAGGTACAATGTAATATCTAAGATCATTTTGAATGTACTTGTTAAATAAAATGACGCATTGAATTACACTAATAGCTATGTCGTCCTGTGTCCCTTTGCCTTTTCCAGTCACTTTGATATTGTATTTTCCGTTGTTAAATTTTGTACATTTCAAATTCATATTTTTAATTTGATTCATTATGGTTGTGACTAAAGGTTTACCCTTTGTGTATCTAGAAAAGATTAAATCGGCACATTTAACCTTATGTGAATTAAATGCCTCGTTATAAAATAGCTTACAATTGACAACTTTATCAGTCAACCAATATCCCAGTACAAGATTATCCTTTTGTTGTGTAGTGGTAACGGTACCACAATGGTCGATTTTTTGTCTCTTGGGTCCCAAAACAATCGGTCGGGCTTCCACAAGTTGACAGACAAACATTATTGAGGGTTTTATGTTCATTTTATTACGTAAATGAGATACTTGTCTGGTCACGTACTCTACCCCTAAACTGTTTCGTTCTACGGCCACGATAAAATGTTCAAAGTAACCCTCATACAATTCTGTAATATCCTTAATGGTGCCGATTAAAACCTCAGCATTGGCTTGCTCGAATAATTGAAATGGTGATTTATCGAGATCTGTGCTTGAAAATTCTTCGACCGCTAAAATAATATACAGCTGAATGCAACCGGTGCTTCTCTTTCTCACTATTGCCATGTAAGTGTGTGCGTTGTAGCTATGGTGGAGTTGATGCATAGCTGGATCGATGTAAATCATTATGTTTTTATCTAGATACAAATCAGGGTCTTTGTTTTTCATAAATCTGTCGGTAATGTTGATCTTCTTATTGTGAAAAATATTCAATGCTTTAGGTTGGGCTAAATTAAAGGTAGACGTGTTGCTGATCGTAATGACATGTTGCGAAGCATTGGCACAGTTTAACCGTTTGCGAATATCAACTCCAATTTCTGCCAACATTGCCCCTTCTTTATTAAGAGTATCGCCACCAGTATTCCCGCCATTTAATGTTGAGAAGAGGTCGATGAAGGTGCGATATTCTGTTGGTATGGTGATGTGATTTGGTTTCAACATTTGGAAACAATTACAACAGGATATGCTAACCTGTTTGTTCGATAGTAACTGATTTAGATGAGATACACACACGTAAGATACGGAATTTAAGAGAACACTCTGATCGCGAACACTATCTAAATCCACACATTCTAAATCATTATTCGTCGTTGTCTTGTGCGAAGACATCACTATTAATTTGCCACGATCTGTTAATACATTTGGAAGTAGTTCAAAGTAGACTTTTTCTGATACGAAATTACCTTCGTCAATATACATCAAATTGAAGGTGCCTCCACGAAGAGCCTGCAAACAAAAAATATGGAAAAAAAATCAAAGACGAATCGTGAAACGAATTTTGGACAGGATATTTATTTTGAATCTGAGTGTGGCATTGAGTGTTATTACGTTAATAATACCGACAGTCCGGTTGTTTATTTTCTACCAACAGCGGATGCAGCAAAAGTATGGCAATGTGTAACTCATGGACGCGTTCATGTTTGCATGGATGACAGTGCAACTTGTAAAAACATTAATGGCCACTGTTTGTATTCCAAGCGACTTATTGGACATTCGACCACGGAAAAGAAAACAGATGATACTGAGGTTAAGATTTACGAATTTGAAGCAAATGATTACGACGAATTTCTTTTTATTATATATTTACCGGAAAGTTTCAATGAAGAGAATTATAAATTGGTCGTTTCTGATCAAGTCACTGCTAAATCCGATAGCTACGACATATGTAACGAAATTCTCTTGGATTTGGTCAGTTTTACCTACAAATTGTTTATAGTGGGATTACACCAGATTAAAAATCAAAACCAACTCCGAAATACAGAATATTCTGCAAACATTTCAGCCAAATACCAAACCATTATTGTGCAATGCATATTAGATTATTTTCAACCTTTAGGGAATAGAACAAATAAATTGCCTCAAAGCAATAGCGAACATTACGATTTTTCTAAACACATAAGCAATTCAATCGCTTTGTATTATAATCCAGAACACTCCCGCACTTTTGCTGCAGACGTAAACCTGCAATACCAAAATGTCAAGAACTACACGTATTTTATTTCCCACTAACATCTTGGATAATTTAAGAATTCACGGCTACGACAGTTTGTGCGTGGTTTATGAAGATTATGAAGATGGTACTCAATTACTATACAGACTTGGATGGTATCAAAAGAAACAAGACAAATCGGATACATTGATTAATATTCGCACCTTTGTAAGCAATGTCAAACCAGTCGCTAAATTATACCACAGTGTAATTTACGGCAAATCCGTCATCTATTTTTTCATACCATTGCAAGGGGGTGAGTGTAATAGTTTTTGCGGTTTTGTTGAAATTTATAATAAAACAACAAATAGCGTGCAAATTATTTACGCGAAATCCACGGAACCAATCAACCCATATAATGTAAATAAAGCCGATGGCGCTAGTACTGCGGATGTGACAATTATGTTACCTAGTAACACACCTCTTACGGACAGAACTGATGCAGCCGACATCTCGGACACCACCACCGATGACATCGATGATCATCCAACTCTTTCCAGCATAATAAACGAATTAATTAATAAAAAAAGGACGCGCGAGGATGATGGCAATGACAATGCAGCTGCGGCAGCCGCTGCTGCTGACGATGAGGATTATGGTGATGTAAATTTAAGTAAAAAAATAAAGGGTTGTACAATTGTGATGAAGGAACCAGACCCCCCAAGATGTTCGAAAAATAGTCACGAAATAAATATCAAATGGGACAATTATTATTATCATACATACAATACTAGTGGTTGGCAAAATAACATTACGACTAAACCGTACACCTTATTGTGGATCAATGAATATCATTACTTAAGGTGTGAAAAAATAACAGGTGTATGTTTAGACACAGTTTGTCCTACAGTTTATGATGCCGTAACATTACCTCACACCCTTTTGATTCACGAAATAAATTTAATTGAGACGTTAACAACTCATCTGTCTAAGATTAATACTTTTGGACATACCACAGAATATCGCAAACTATTAGAGTCAATACCATTTTGTGATCGTGAAACCTTCCAAAGAACCATAATTAGTAAATCGATTGGATTGCATTTATCGGTTAAAGAATTTCAATTGATTATTTTGACGGCATTACAAAAATACATGCACAATCAATGGGGAGCAACTCAAATTGGTTTTTATGACATCGACCGAAAACAGCGAGTAACTTTAGTTTTAGATAATCTGTGGAATAATTTTATCAAACCTGAGAACATGGTATGCCCATTGAACAGCATTGGTCTGGTGGCACCACACGCTTTTACAGACTTACTAAAAAAGGTCACTAGTTGTACAACTAATGAGGATTGCAATGGGGAAAGGATTCTTAGTGGCCCTTGTAGTGGTGCAGGTGAAGGGAAGATATATGCAATTACTCGCATAATCATTGCTAATAATAGTCGGAAAGTTTTAAGTATAGATCACGCTTACGATTCAACTAAATTGAAGGAATCAAGACACATTAGAAACCTTGAAAAGAATGACATCTATTCACAATATACCAAGCTAATTGATCATTTAAATGATAATAAACATTTATTTAAATCTACGAATAATATACTACAGTTAGAAGAAGCTTTCAATAAACTATACGGTATTGCATTAAATCGAAGCATAACGATTATTTATATAAATTTTAAAAATATCGTCATAATTTCTGATTTATTACCCAATGCTTATTTACACACTTATAATACGTTGTATGGTACGGCATTTTTGCAACAAGACACCTTTGAAAAATATTGTCAATTTTCCGAAGTGAAGTGAACGAGCTGCAACATAGCCAAGCCAAACCCTAGCTCTATGCATTTATATCATTATGAGTTAAAACATACCTTATCTATACTGTAACACAAACATTTACATTCATTGACATTGATTATATTTCCGTCCGAAAAATGACACTCCACCTCTCTTTGTTGTTTGCGGCTGAATATTTCAAGTTTATAGCATCGTTTCACTTTTGCACCAATTTGTTTCATGCGACTTTGCCATATTTGTTGATTACGATTAAATTTATTTTTAATGGACCCCACCATTCCTTCGACAGATCTAAACATATCGTTTGGTAAACTAGCATTTTGTGCCAGGTACAACATTTTAAAATTTGCTCTGGGAAACAAAGCCAGCAATAAACATACCATTATTTTGGTAAAAGCCGTCTTACCATGTCTTCTAGGAATAATATGTATAGTTACAATTTTGTTAAACTTTTTACATATTTGCTCACAATCGTATAACGATAACGATTGCCATCCCAACAAATGTTTAATATCCGTTAATATTTCAATAGCTTCGTGCATCATATCGTATCGATCAATAACACAAAACATGGCGTGATATAACATCAAGGATTGAAAGGGAGCTCTATAAAAACATTTCCAATCAGGATATATTCTCGATCTAACACAACCAATATTCGAAATGTACCATTCATCAGCTAATAAAACCGTAAAACCTTCTATAATTTCTTGTTTTTTCAATTCATTTTCTTCGTCTGGTACGTTCTCAGTCACTTCTGGTATATCTAACGTGCCCACACTTAAATATCTTGTATGTATCACAAAGGGATCTTCTAAATAAAAATTCTTTGCTAAAATAGCTTCTAAATAATCGTCACTATTTACGCGTGTAATGTTACCAAAATAAGGATGCATGTAGTCGCAAAACATCTTGGCGCGCGTGTTGTTCTTGTGTATAATAAACTTACTCGCAACTATAGACTAAATGTCATAATTCACTACCCCACCGGTATTGTCAATACCATGTTTGAACAATCATCCATTGCATTCATAGGTGGATACAAATACATCCAATTTGTGTTAGGTTTATGAGTCGACCCATAACCTGGTTGAGCAATTATTTTTGCCACGCACTGACATCCATCTTGTCTCGTATAAGTAAATGTTTCCCCATTGGGTATTGTTTTCGCTCCTCCAATTAAAAGGTATCTCCTTTTGAATCCTATTCTTATAATTGGTAGTTGAGCGTTATTATTTCCATCCTTGTGAAAAGTCGTCAGCCCATATTTGTTTGGAATAGGTGACTGACTCTCAACGCATTTGGTACCGCATTGATCTGCATAGAATGAAAAATATTCTAAAGTTCCCTCATTATCTGCCGGCGTAGGCGATACCCAAGTTGCGCAATAATTGTTTGGAGTAACCGATTGAGACACTACAATAGTAATATCATTGTAGTAAGTCAGGGCAATGACTAGTAATAGTTTGGAGGTTATATGCGCATAGGAAGTCATCATGCGTCCTGGATTTGAACAACTAAACTCCGATCTGAGTTTGGAAAAAATCATAAATTAATGATATTTTTTTACCACACTTGAGCTTCAAATTCAAACTCGCTATCAGCACCACTACTTTCGTCATCGAGGTCCGCATCAGTATGACTAAGTTTGCGTCTCTTTTTGGGGGGTGGTGAGTTGTTCTTCAGTTTCTTCACAATTTTCTTCCCTTTTGTCTCCTTTTCAACTGTGACGTAATCATCATCATCATCGGTATCGTTATTGTCCGTTTCAGCAATCGTGTCACACTCTTCAACATTCAATGACCGTTTTATCTTTCTATTCCGTTGACCCATTTCTTCTTCGTCGGTTTCATCTACATCCTCAAATGCACCTTTTTTCTTTTTCAGCACCATTTTCTTCCTTTCCTCCTTTTCAAATGGTTTCTTTCTGAGTTCCTTTAATTCTGACCCATTTTCTTTCTTTTTCTTCTCTGCCTGCTTTCGATGCTCGATTTCGTCGTACTTCTTTTCCAATTCATCTTTTTCTGGATTATCTTCCTCTGACGTAATATCATCGTTTGGCGTATCTTCTTTTGCCTTCCTGTTTGACACTTTTCCGTATTCATTTTGGGACTTGTTTTTCCCAACTATCGGGTCTTTAACCGTGTGACTCCCGTGAGCTACGACGGTTGGAGGCATATCTGCATTTGCGGCGTATTTACAAATATGCGGCCACACGCACGTCATCCACGTGAAGTAAAAAGCATCCATCTCCTCTTCGTCCCATTTCCTGTATTGTGCAAATAGATCAAAAGCGGACTCGCAATTTCCATCCATTTTAGCGTATTCACAGAAAGCTTTCTCGCATAGTTTGTCCGTATTGGCACCACCGTCTTCCAAAAAGCGAATCAACTGATCGCAGTTCATATCAACCAATTCCTGAGGCTTGATTTGGTCATAGTTGGGTGGATTAAATTTAATCGGTGCCGATACCAGACAGATGGAACCTCTCTGATCGTCTCGTTCCATACCCACTCGCATCAGATCCTTCATGATCGGTTCATTAACACCTCCTTGCGAATTGACTTTGTTCTGATGACCATCGGACTTGACATTGGCGTAGCTAGTCATGGAAGATCCGGTCAACATATGAGCGTGTGGAACACTGACCGTTTCCCAAGTAGGTGTAACCAATCTGCTACCAAATTGCTGACCACACAACGCTGTTTTGTGATTTTTAATATATTTCAAAGCTGGTAGACGCAACAATCCAAAAGACACAGATACTTCGATAGCAAAGGCCAATTCGTGGGAAATTTCGTCAAAGTTCAACGCAGTGGTAGACGTCCCCATATATCTTCTGAAAAGGCATAATAGAAGATGTATCAATCCCACAGTGTTGGCTGGCAATTTGTTGAGAATAAGTTTTACCATTCCTTGTACCGGAGACGTATGACTCATGATGTTGACTCGTGGTAGAGGTGGTTCTTTGACCCCATCCAGATCGCAGGTGCGACATGCACTTTTCAGATAAGCGAAACAAGATTTCTCAGTGTTGGCCAAAAAGTTTCGAATCAATTGACCCCCAATCGTTTTGTTTTCAGTTATCTCAGCTATGATATGCTTGATGGCAACCGACTTGTTTTTGCCTGACATGAAATGTTGGCCAAAGTTGTTCATTTTGACATTCTGTCTGGTGAAGAATTCATCCTCCAAAACCCCAGTACTGCATATGGATATAGGATGATATCCCGCATCTACAACAGCACCTAAGCCTTCTCTACTAGCCAAATTTTCTTGTTTGAATCGCAGGCCTTCTGAATACAAATGCGAAATCTTAGCCCCAACATCCTCCATTCCTGATGCATGGTCTGGTGTCACCGTATCACTATCCCCCATATTTGCAGCCATAAAATTGAACATGAATGAGCTGCTATTAACGAGTAATGGACTCCGTATTTGAATGTCTGTCAGATCAATTTCGCATTGTTTCATTTCCTGCTTGTACACATTATCTCTGTTTTTGGTCACGATAGGATGATAGAGTTTTACATTACCCATACTGATGGGCGTGGTTATCTGCTGTATGCCACTTGCACCTCTGGACGCATTGAGCAATTCCAGAGTGCTTTGAGCTGTAGGTTTGACATCTGACCCCTTTTGCGATCCATTGGCTGCAACGTGCATACACAACATGGTGTTCGTTTTCGCCATGGCCATATGCTGTACCATGTTTGATGTTGTAGATGCGTCCGTATTGAGTTTGAATTTTCTTTGTTTTTTTTCCGTGTCGCTTATGTAGAATGCCGTCTCTGCACTTTTATCTAGTTCGTCCACGCTTTGACCTACATGTTTGGCAAATACTGCCACTGAATTTTTCACTTTTGCTTCGATCATAGTGAAACATTTCGACCCAATTCCAGCAGACAATTCGATATATCCATTATTTATGGTCGAGAAAGCTCTGTTGCTAAGTAACTCTAATTTGTTGGCAGATAGCTCGCAACCATCTGTCCAAGGTGCGAAATATTTGCCACAAGCTTTCGTCTTTTTAGCAATCATGTCGTTGAGAGAGTTCCAGATCTCTCCTTCCGATACCATAGTATCCATAGCCCGCGCGTCAGCAACTACGGGCCCTCGAGAATATTTGGGGGTTGATTGTGAGCATGCTTTTTGTATCAAGAAATCCAACATCTTTTCTGGGTCTATCTCACTGGTCATTTTTTGATTATACTGGCGACATTGAGATGCTGGGGTTAACTTAGGGGCTGTAGCTACGTCACTGGTAACCAACTGTGCATGTTGGCAGTGATTCAACATGTTTTCCATGTAGATTGCTGTAACATTTGTGACGCCATCGGCAGCTTCCTGCTTACCTTTTGTGTTATTCTTTCGATACTTTTGGTATTGATTTTGTGCCCATGACTCATTGTGTCTATTCCCCACCGATAGAGTACCGCAGTGCCCCCCAAGTCTACAATTTGTAACATTGTAGAAATGATACGAAGTGTTCGTATTATACTTGAGAGATCCATCGAAACTTGCTTCATTTCTGTGAACGGTTTCCAACTGTTTTAAGGCTGTTTCACATATGTTGTAGGTGACCTTATTTTTTGATATTTTGGCCAGACCAAGAGCTATGATGAAGCAGGGGCAAAATTGGCCGTCTTTGTTTACCGTGTAATCTTTACATAGTGGACATATGTTTCTTTCTGCGTTCTTTCTAAGTCCCACAATGTCCTCTTCCGTACATAGGTACATAAGGATAGGTTTGAGAACTTCCTGTACTAGAGCAACGTCATTCATTGCTTTTTTGGCTATCAGACTCTGTATGAAATTCAATCCGAGGTCAAACACCACGCCGTTTGTTTTAGGTTTCAGAGCAAAGTATTGCTTTTCACCACTTTTATCAGACCATTCCTTCTTTTTCTTTTTATATTCTTGCATAGTTTCCACGTTGTATGGAGACTGATCGGATACTAAGAGAGCCAGGGTCATTGCGATATCTGAATAAGGTGGTTCTTCATTGAGATTTCCATTGTCTTTGTATCGAAAATAGGGATTACGACCGTGTTTCACTTTAGGAGTTTCATTTTCGGAGGATACAATAGCTAAAGTATCCTCGTTTTGGTAGACTATGTTATTGGCCATCACCATTCCTGTCCAGACAGGTAGCGTGCATTCTTCATCGTATTCGTCCAATTTTGTCTTACTTGTGTTATTCGTCCTTCTTGTGTTGTACGCTACTTGCCATCTTTTTTTTGTCAAACTGCCCGACATGTACTCTCCCTGACTCTTAGGAATATTGATCATTTGCGGGTGAGTCGTGTGCATTATCATGCGAACAATTTTTTTATGCTTGGGGTGCAATTTAAGCTCGATCATTTGATCGGCCTTAACGAATACGTTCATCGTATTGGTCAACGTTTCATTGCCCACTTTGCATAAAGCTGGTATGGTTTTTGTTGCTGTTTTCTTATTGAATATATACTTTGCGTAGACCGTCGCGTTCGGTTTGACGCATAGAGCTTTATTGGTAATAGGTATTTCCAGGACGGGCGCTCCCTGCGGCGATATCCAATAGTCTGTTCCTACAGCCGTATTGGAGGCGACATTGGAGCTGATATACATCATAATGTCAGTCTTCGCTAAAAAGACTATACTGTACTGACTTCTATCTTTTGAATCGATAGGAAAGTGATCCCACAACCATTCGTCACAATATTTGTCAATGGACTCGCCGTTTTCGTCATCAAAATCTAAAAATCTAGCATCCCCCACTGATCCAACTCTTTCAAAATCAACCCCTTTTTTCTCCGCAACTTGTTTAATCGACCCTTTGATATTTTTTAAAGCTTTCGTGTTGATGACATTATCAACAAATTCATCTTCTTTGGTTTTAGGTGGAATCCAATGTTCAATACCCGCTAGAACAGTAGCGTACTGCTCATAAGTATTGCGACAACTCCGCAATTCAACAGTACCATCATCTTCATCTTCTTTGGCAACGACACCATAGAGCGCGATCTCGTCTCCAGGAATAACCTTTTCCATACGCAAACTTCCAGCACTGTGACCATAATTGTTGATATTAAAAAGATGTACATCTCTTTTCGTTGCATTAATATTGTCACTGTGTACAGCGAGTAAAATAGCGCTGTTTATGTCCAGTGCCGCAAAATGCTGTGGGTATTTATCAAACATTTGCTGCTCATAACTACTTTGCTTGGCGTTATTAGTAGCCATTATAATTTATGTATTCGACTAACGCAATCAACATAACATGCATTTCAACCCATAGATTCTGAGCGTGAACAAACTCGCCAGTTCCACAGCAAAGACGAGCGACCTAATGAACGAACCCACAATAACTCAGGCATTTTTATAAGGTATGGATATGGATGAGGACACCACCAACGTTAGCTTTTATTTACACAGTTCCGATTCTTACTACGATAGCCTCTTAAATCAGGCAATACAAAATGTTCCCGCCATAATTTCTAAAATAGCTGTGAATCACTATACATTGAAAGGACCAACCAATGAGGTGTACATTTTACTGAACGGAAGTGAACATCCTTTCGCCTATGTATCAACTATTAACGCAATTCGATACTGCCAATCGTTAGTTCACAAATTAGATACTAATAGTGGGGAATGGAATATTCCGGAAACAAACTTACCGGAAAATGATCCCATATATAGTTCAATAGCCTACAAGGAATGCGAGCGATACGATAATCCAATATGTCGAAGAAAACTGAAAAGCGTTCGTATCATGCACGAATCTACGTACGAAACCGAGGATAGTAACATTTTATCTATAGACACCAACGCTAATCTTTTTTCTACGGATCTTAACCCTATCGAATTAGAACATGCCTGGTCCGCAATTATTACAAGTATTGGTGAGAATGAACAACAAGCACAACCACCACGTCGTAAACGCGCTTACAGCAGCAGCAGCGATGATAGCACTGTTGGCAGGCGTATACCCGTTAAAAAAAAAATATCGCAAAAACGACACGAGTATAGATTTACAATCGATACAACGAATCCTGAAAAAGAGGACCGATATTACTACTACGATCCTGATACAATCGAAATAGTATATAAATTATTACCCAAAAAAGAAGATGGTTTAATTTTATGGGGATCTATTTTAAAACTTAGCAAGGATCCCAACAACAGCAACAAACCATTCGATTTATTATTGCCGTGGTTTAGTTCAAATATTATACAGTATCTTACAAAAATCCTTAACTTCTTTTTAGAAAACGGGGAACCTGAAGAGCGAGCGGCTAAATTATTCTTTTTTGCACCCTTGTATTACTTAAGCGTTAAAGAACCTACTAGTTACACTCTCGATACGTGGGAGGATTGCCAGGCTTGGTTATTTCACGATAGTATCAACTTATATATCATTCCTGAAAACCGTCATAACCCGACCGAACTTTATCGAGCAATCTATCCCATCGTATGCCTACTATCTTTTGACAAAACTATAACGAAATATAAAGCAACACAGGAATCGACGAAACTCGTTTATAATTACGAAACGTTTTGTCGCTTATTGCAAAGAAAACACAACCATAGTGTACAAAAGGCCGAATCATCAATTGTGAAAATATTGGATAGTTTATTCGCTTTAAAGTACATTGAAAAATCCGAATATGAATTAACCAAAAGCGTCGTGAGTGGAATATGTCATAGCAAAGAGATGGCTGGTTTGCCGATGAACATGTTGAATCAAACTATAACGGACACCATATTATCGGCGTTATTTAATTACACTCATTATGACAGCGGCGAGGGTAAGATACGCATTAATAATGAGTTTGTACATATGGGCGGTAATGGTGCGAGTTATACCATAATAACGAATGGCGATGAGGCTAAGGATCGCGATATTATTTACGCCGAATGCCAATTAAATAAAAAGAAAGTATCAGCACCTTTTATGAACCATGTTAACTTTCTTAAGAGTTTTCAAAATTTAAATAAAGATCAATATTACAACTTATTTTTACAATATTCACAAAAAATGAATTTTTTTATCGATTTAGTTGAATTTCACCCAATCGATAAACCCGAGTGCAATATCATGAAATGGATATGTATTCCATTCGGTCGAATGGTATATACAAGTCCGGAATACGATCAATTCATCGAATCCAATTCCAACGACCACGCATACAAACTTATTTCCGAACTTTTGCAGTCTTCTGTAGTGGATAGCACACTATCATTGCTATTCACATTTCTTTCGTATTGCTGCCTAATGTATATCGCATTAAAAAAATTAAATATCGATCGCCTGATAATACAAGTTTCACCTCTGAAATGGGAATACATCTATTATCACCCAGCAACGACCAAATTCTACTCAACGCACAACAATGAAAAACTGTTACAATTTCTTAACGACAATAAAGATACAATTCATCCCTATTTAAAATCATTGGTACAAAAAGACTCAATATTATTGTCTCAAATACTAGGAGTTGTTGCCTTGTCAAACTCGCAACCCACGTTCTCAAAATTCACCGAATGCTTAAAATTAATCGACAGTAAACAAACGGCCTTATTAAATTCTTTGTTTTTAGAGGAACATTGGCTGGTGTTTATACTAAACTACTTGAACAATAACACCACCACTGCATTAGCTCGGTATAAAATTAATAAAGGTGAAGATTTGAATAAAATAGATTTATCGAATTATTTGGTTGAAAACAATATTTTTACTAAATACGGCGAAAATATTTGTGGCGTGTCTTTAAATTACAAGAAATTAACACAACAAACCATAAATAAAGCCAAAGTTTTCTTATCTAATCGGGGACAAATTGAAGATAAATTTATTTTATTCCTACCAAGTGATTTGAATTTTACGAAACCAATTTCAAATGGTTTAAATTGGTCCGATCTTTGCGACCTCATGACCTTTCATCAGGATCAATGGACGGTTGAAAAAATGAAAGAATTCTGTCAGAATGTTAATAACATTGAGGTAAAACGAGTTTTTCTACGTTACATATTTGCTAACAATTACGACGTATTAGTTTCAAAGACCGGAGATGGGAAAGCCGATGTTTTGACGTATTCTGACGTGTTGAATTATTTGAAATTACCAAAGGCGTCACAACAACAACCAAAACTATTTCCTTTATATTTAAATAACAGTGAACAATATGCTTATCTCACCCTTCAATCCAACTTAACCTATCGATATTTACTACAAGGTGATGCAGCGGATGACGTAGGTAATAAACTCTTCTCAGAAACTTCTACGACAAAGGCTATGGATCAATCCAATTTGCAGAAGTTGAAAAAGGCTTTGTCCTTCAAAAGCGGTAGTGAAGTTGACATTTATTATCCGTGGTGGGTTAATGGCGCTAACCTTAAATTACTGACGTCAGTATTAATTCTAGTTGATAATAATATTGTAGGCTATCTCTTGAAGGAATATGACGAAGACTGCGTCAAATTAGCGTGCCTTTGGAAAATTTGCCACATGTTTGCACAAGCAAACGCCCTCTCCAAATCTATCTGCACCGTAAACAACAATCGAGAGACTGTGTTTATTTTTAACAGTCATACTATTTCATATTTACGCAAACAATTTAATCCAACACATTTTCCATTATCAACCTCTTTCAACGAAGCTATTCTACAAATATTAAACATCCAAGAAAGCCAACATCTATTTATATGTACACACAACGCTTGGGTTTATTTAACTATAATAGCACTGATATTGCAATTGCAGAAAGACACACGCGATATACGCGGGCCGAATGATAGTGTGGCCGATCATACTTCGAATTTAACTATTTTGTCTGAGCACACGCCAATAAATTTCAAATTTGTTATTGCTGCTTCGGCGTATTAAAAAAATGGAAGATCCATCTAATCGAATGGCTCTATTTTACCAAACTTTGTACGATGTGGTAAAGCACAACCCATTACCAGTACTCCCAACATTTAGTATGAGCAATGTCTTTTTAAGTTTTGCCGCCATAATTTTTGGGCTAAACGCCCTCGTATACTTATACAGATTATTATACATTTCATTTTTGTACCGAGTGTATGTGTTACCACTTCGAGTCATCATCAAAGAAAGCATACGTAAAAGGGTCTTAACCGTCACTAATAGCGAAGCTGGCGCTAAACTTCTACAACTTGTGAATCGGTATTTGCAAATGATATACGAAAATAATTTCTCTAGGGGTCATCACGTTGTTGAAAATATAGTGCACATATTTTTTACGGTGGGATATTGCACTGTCATGTTGTATTATGTGAAGGTCATGAACCCTTACCTTGAAGATAAACCCACGTTCAACAGTGTTTTCGAAACAGACCTCTTTAACAGTGTAGACGTGTTAGAACTTTTAAACGCCTATAATAATAACAACACCAGCGCCAATTCGACAAAACCAGAACAGTTTAATTCGGTTATGAGCATTGCATTAACATTAATAGGTCTAAGTCTGATTTTGGAATGCGTGTTTGGTATTAATTATTACATAAAAGCTTCCAAAAAAATACTTCGATGGGATAACTCACCACGGTCAACCTTTAAATGCTTTTCAATATGCCTCAAATTATTTAACAATAGAATAAAATACGAATCGCTATTAGATGACGATGAGGAGGATATTATTTACGATACGGATGATTCGGCCGATGATGATGATGAAGGTGATTATGAATGGGGAACAGGTGGGGGTAATGCCAATGATATGAAAACAAGGCATCGGGTGCGTCTTTTATTTCAAAAATTAAAAGTAACCGAAGAAGAGAAAGAATTGTTCCTTTCAATGTTAAAAAATTCAACATGTGGGGATAACGCTGATACTGATAATAATGATAGCAGTAATGGTGTTTCCCGAAACACATCCAAACTTCGACACCGTTTCTTAAAAGACAAATCTGTATTTGTTCACAAAGAACCAAAAAAACATTTTGCCGCGGCATATTTGTGGTATAACGATCGCAACGTATCTGATTTGCCGGCTATAGGTTGGTTCGTAAACATATTCGTTGGAATGAACGTTCATTTCACTTTTATCGTACTTCTATACATTTTCACAGTGGACATTATTTTTGTATTTATTGGCAGTCATTACGCCGGGCGCCCATCCTCTACGGCAGTATATGGTGAATTTATAGTTTATTGTTTGCTATTAATTCATTTGATCGGATCTATATTGATTACACTAATTAACGCAACGGTGTTGCAAGGTCGAAATATCGTATTACCATTGAGTTCATTTATCGTTTTAATCGCTGGAATTATAGTATCGGTAAGCGCCGAACATCCCAATCGCTGGAAAACCATTGATCTTGTCTGTTGTTTAATCTTAGCGCTAAATCTAGTAGTTTGCACGTCAACTCATTTTCTTTTAACATCTAAAGAATATCATAAAAGATCCCTGTTCGATCACGGAAAACAAACATTCAATACGGACCACGTGATCGATTCGTTTAATCTGAACGGCACTACTGCAGGAAAATCGACAGAATGGGAAGACTCTTAGTAGTAGCATTGTTGGCTATGGCAACATCCACCCTGTTTAAGTGGGTTGTGGTTCGGGGTCAAGTATACAATCCTGCCAATATCATTAACATTATATCGAGAAGCAACCAAATTCCGACTCAAATGCTGAATAACTACGAAATTCACTTTAAAGACAATAATTACATATATTTGTTAAGGGGTCATTCAACGACCACATTATTCGACGTATTTAATCGCAATTCGAACCAGTGGTTGGATTGGAGTAATTTTAAATTATGCTCATACAACGACCGCAGAAAATTAATGCCATTGCAATCTGGCGCATACAGCTTAGTGGAACTAACATTAGACGAAAATAACCACGCTGTATATAAATTAATCATACCAGCAACTACCTTAGAAGGTCGCTATTTTTTGTGCAGTACAATAAATCCAAAATACCAGAGAGCAGACGGCAATCAAATTAAGGCAATGGTCAACTATCCGTTAGTAGGACTTGAGGTTGGTCGCAAACCTCACAATACTCAAGGTGGTGACAGAAGTAATCGATTGAAAATGTGCAAACAACAAAGTGATGAAATTCTGGCCCCATTCAACTCTCGAGATGTGGATGTTCGGCCTAAAGTGAACAGCAACGAGCAAATTCGATACAGTGGCAAGTTACACGTATATACACCTAATAACGTGGCAGGATTTTACGATAGCGAAGGGTACGCCTGCTACATTGAAACTCAAGAGAGGTTGACATCTTGTCACTGGGACGGTAGTGTTCATTATACCTGGGGAAAAGTTATTCGAACCCCCCCTAAAGATTATTCCGTTTGCGCCGGTTGGAAAAGTACAGGTAAATGCAAGGGCGCCACTTTTGAACATAGTGACGAGAACGTTTTTAAAGCTGTTGTGGAAACTCCCGGCGATAGCTCAAAGAATATAAGTTGTTTAGAACGAAATAAAAATGTGGACAAATTGATAACTTGCGTGTTGATTGAAAAAGTTTCTCGACATGTGTCGTTTCCGTACAAGGACGTCGTTACTCCGTTCGGTAAAATGCCGTTAGATGGGTTGCCAAACGACTTGTCCTATAAATTTGAAAACGTCATGATAGTATGGGATAGAAGAGCTGTGTTGGGCACAATTGCGGCCACTTGCCCTTTTACCAAATTGATGACCGTGCGAGGCGTAGCAACTTTTCACATTGACACGGACGCAGCATCTTTTGTCAATCATGGGGATCGTAATCCTATAATGATGGAATGGGACAGGGTGAAAGATCGTTTTAAAGCCTCTGATTTACACCATCACGACTCTTGTTTCAGCCTCAATCACGACGTAATAACTCACGATTCACACACGTTATTTCAATTCATCCCAGATATTTACGATCAATATAGCGGTGCTCTTAAAAGCGATAATATATTTTATCAAAGTTTTCAACACCAATTGGACCAGTTAAAGTACAATTTTGGGGCTCGTTTTCTTCACACTAAAGACCCTTCTGTACATACGTGTCAAAATATTCAATCCCAACCACCCGTAATATTTAAAGACGGGGATAATAACAGTTGGTGTTGCATAGACGGGGTACCAGTTTTAATATCTTACGGGGATCTACCGAGAAGCCCGCCGCACATGAACAATTCTCTGACGGAAGTAAATATAAGTTCAGACTTGGTGGAACCGAGCCCCGCGGATAGATTGATATGGGACACTTACATTCAACACATCTTTGATGATTTGGACAAACAAGAAAGAATTGCAGACAAGACACAGAAATCTTTACATAAAATGATACTGAATCAATTTAATGTAGCGCCTGAATTTGCGCAAGAGCTATTAATGCCGCATGAAATTAGTAATTTACATCAATGCGGTTCTTATTTGTGCGTGCAACAATGCACAGAAATATCTGATGACATCATCGAAATTCAAAGTTCTCTCAAAGTTAAAGACACTTTTAATGTAACTAGTTATTATCTACCAGCTGGTGTCAATAAACGTATAGACTTATGCTACAGATTCCCTTTAATTTATATCAACTTTGGTAACCATATTCACCCTGGGCTAGTACTACCCAACAACATCGTGTCCTACAACTTAGATAAATTACAAGAATGCTCTGATTTTCGAAACAAACATACCATTTTTCGCGTGGGAGGTAAAAAAGTAAGTTATTTCAATAGTAAATTAACCATAATTGATTCAAACAATGATAATGACATAAATTATTACAACAGAAGTAAAGTTAAACTTGTGGATATTAATAGCATAACTTCGTTTCCAAAATTTTTTACAACATACACGGATATGCATACAGAATATTTACCACCACACAAACAAGATCAAGTTCATAACGACCATCGATCTCGGTTAGATATTATACACACGATGTTGTTGGCTAGTGGTTTAATTCATAACCATAAAAAGCCCAAATCTTTGAGGGAACATCGAGACATTTCAGCGGCTATAAAACAAAGACAGGATGTAATGAACATTCCCGATCACACATATCATTTAAATCGTGTGAAGCGCTCCACAAGTAAAGACATCGTAATATCACCAAGTTCAGCCCCTGTTTCGAACGAACAAAGTATTTTTGTGTATTCTTTATATCACACTCCTGAAAAGTTTATTTTCGTCTTCATCGTCGAGATCGTCACCATTTGCATATCTTTAGTACTGTCCATCTATAATCTGTTTAAAGACTTTGGAGCTCCAGATCATGTCCATAATCGAGATTTAGCTTTTAGCACTCTACCGGCTGGTCGCACACCGACGACGGCCATGGGAGACCAAAATATGATTAAGATCAAGACGGTGCTACCAAAAGGTGTAAAATATCACCAATTGTAAACATAAGTTTGTAGTATACTTGTAGTTAATAAAAATCAAGTTGTGACTCGAAAAAATCCATCTTTTATAGCTATCACATTATTAAACATGTCAATAACTTTAACCCATAAAGTTGTTTCTGCTGGTATGGCCACCAACTTATTGAGTAGTTCAAAGTGCAATTTATCCTTTCGGCGTTTTACTCGTTTCAAACAAGAAATTGGCGATTCGTTGCCGTAAATACATACAGTCAATTTAAGCGGACCTCGTTTTGTTAAAAACATTGCAGCAAATTCAACTTGATACATGTCCGATTGTTTAATGCGAATACATGTTGGCAAAAATGCAAATTCTCCGAATCTACTTACGATCCCTTCAAAGTTCTTTTGTATCGGTATAACTTGTTTGGTATTTATTGTAAACACGCCATACTGAAAGTGATTAGCATTATCTGTGGTAAGAATCGTCCCATTCACCCTTGACACATTTTGAACACTCTCAAAATAGGTCTTGATCTCAAAGAAATACGACACCCTGCTGCCATGTCGTTGATTTTTCTCTTGTTGAGGCATCGTATCGGTTGCTGTATCACCGCCAAAAACAGCCACACCTTCGCAACTTCTTTGGTCCAAAACTAAAACCGATAGAGTCAAGATAATGATGACTAGAATGACGATCGTTAGAGTCATAATCGTAATCATTCGCCTCAACCTATTCAACTGAATCAGGTTGTATGATTGCATCATTTTCACCGTAATACGAGGCCTTCCATACAGAGCCCCAACAGCGAAAGAGTACTTGTCCATATTTGAAGTGTTGATAGAAATGATACTAAACCACTCACGTGGGACCTTTTTATCGTGGTAGGACAGTATAGCATCTTGGTTCTTTCGAAGTAATAAATCAGTACGAATGAAACAATATGAAATGGTTTGGCACAATTTTGCTCGTATCCAGTCCCGTTATTTATCTTATTACTATGGCTCTTTCAAAGTCATAAATTGTCCATTATTATTCTTATGATCACACCCCATAGTATCATAGACATTTGGCTCTTTCACACTCATAAATCAATACGAAAAGAACAATGGAAAAGCAGTTCCCATTAGTATTTTATCGTCTGTAGACAGTTCGACACATCCCACGCACTCGGTCTTCTAGTTGGAATAAAATGTAACAGCTGTTGCAATCAATCAACCAATCAATCAATCAATCAGCATTTTATAAACAATGGGGAGACAGTGATTTAGTCTTGCACCATTTTTTATACGGTTTTGAACTTTAACCAGTAATTGATCTTATAAATCGTCGTCTACGTTCAAAGTCTCTCTTGGTGACTTTCCATAGCATCATCAATTTTTGGCTCTTTCACACTCATAAATCAATACAAAAGGAACAATGGAAAAGCAGGTCCCATTAGTATTTTATCGTCTGTAGACAGTTCAACACATCCCCTGCACTCGGTCTGCTACTTGGAATAAAATGTAACAGCTGTTGCAATAAATCAATCAGCATCTTATTTTCAACTAATGGGGAGAATGTCGAAACCAATGATTTCATATCGTATCTTTTTATACGATTTTGTACTTCAACCGTTAACGAATCGTATAAATCGTCGTCTACGTTCAAAGTCTCTCTTGGTGGCATGCCAATATGAGATAATACCACTCTCAGCAGATACTTGTTTTCTTCTTGATACGTCATGTTGGGGCAAAAGCCACAGGCAATCGTTTGTTTTTCCCCATATTTCGCGAATGAATATTTGGCATGGCCAGCTTTGATTATCGTGCCTAAAATGCACCCCAAGGCCCACATGTCCACCTTATTATCGTATCTTCGTCCGAGAATCAATTCCGGAGCTCGGTAATAATACGTACCGACAATTTCGTCATCGTATTTCACATCCTCCAGAGATATGAGCGTATCAAAATCCGCTATTTTCACAATATAATGCCAATTGTCAGAGGGTGCTGTGGCCGAGTTAAAAGATATTAATACATTGGCACATTTAACATCCCTATGGAGGCAAGCCTGTTTGTGAATAAAATTTAAACCTTTCGATATCTCTTTTAAAATGTGCACTCTGAGAGATTCCGGTATAGGTGTAATTCTTTGTTCGCAATAGGTGTCTAAACATTGATCCATTCTTTCCAAAATGAAATAATGCGCGTACGTTGCGTGGATCTGATAATCTATTAATTTCAAAATATTATCATGGTCTTTCCATTTGAGTAATTGCTCTGCGATCCATTTTGATTTTGCCTTTGCTGATTCTCTCGCCGTTTTAACGACCAGCTTGGCGTGTGGCATTTGCGAAGACCTAATCTGTTTGATGCGTCCACTTACGCCAGCTCCAATGCATTTTGTAGTCATAGTATACGTATCGTTTGCGTGAACAGTTCCTTTTATATTACGAGACATCATGCTCCCTTTCTCTTAGCTGGCAGAATCCCTGACCGATCAGGTTCGCCGTTCGTCCACAACTGAAGTGTATTACCAACTTGCTTGATATTATATCGAATGTGCTCCCATATGATCATCTTCTTAATCAACTTGAAGGTGGCGTTGTCACATTTAGGGAAAAAACTTTTGTTTAGTACCTTACCAGTGTATTTGTCCTTTAATGGCTTTAAGTCTTCCACTTTTCTATTCCATTTTCCTACCCATATACGTTGAGGAGGTGCCCCAATTCTAGAGCATATAATGTCCAATATTTGCATGGGGGTATTCATCTGTTCACCCAACATCAGATACTGCCGAGGAAAGGCGAACTTCGTAGAGACATGTCTGTACATGTCCGAAAAGACGCAACCTAAAGCCCAAACATCCGCCTTGGGGCCATACTGAGCGAAAGAACCATCGACTGTGGTTGTTGCAACCACTTCCGGTGCCCGATAACAAATCGTGTACACGTCTCCTGTTTGCGACAATTTTTGCTGGTTTTTCGGGATATATGATCGTGAGATGATATCGTAGTCGCTAAGTTTGGCCCTTAGGTTGGCATCTAACATAATGTTTGTAGGCTTGATATCTTTGTGTAATACGTGACAGGTATTGTTGAGATAATCCAAACCATTGACCAAATCCTTCATTATGCTGCGTCTTATGACGGGTTCAAACTCTATTCCAGTGTTTCTTAAACCCTCCAATAGATCGTGTAAAGAAAATGGCATTCGTTTCATAACAACGGCGCAATATACATTTTTCATAAGAGCATCGCTACCGCAATACGTATCTAAAATCGTCATCACATTGGGATGTTGAAATTCAAGGGCTGAAGAGGATCGATAGAAAACTGTCGGTATATTACCCTCTCTGCTCGAACTTTCTATGAATTTAATCGCAAATGGTTCATCACCATCACTGTATTTGCGAGCATCATCTTGTGTTTTTAAAGCACTAAATACTTTTCCGTATGAACCACTTCCAAGTAGATTTGTTAGATTCACGCTATATTCTACCCCTTTTGTTGTTTGAAAATGCACCGAATCCTTCGTTCTTTCCAAAACCTTGCATAAGTTTTGTCTTTCAAATTCATCTACCGTTAGAGAACGGCAAAGCGCCAGCGACTGTTCGCAATCCATCACAACTTAAGGTACTAAATGATATGACAACTGTCAGCAAAAATATTTGGCTTTTTATAGGCAACTTGTGGGCAAATTCACCATCGGACAACAGATTCAAAGGAATCAAGATATATGGTGTCATATGCGTCATAAGACTTCCGCTGCCTACGTTGGGATGACCTGGTGCGGCAAGAACAACAACGACACATAAAACATAAAACTAAAATTACGACAACACATGTGGTTGCAATTAAAAATAACTTCCCTGAGGGCATATCTTCGCTAGTGCCGGAAGTGGCGGTATCACTAGTAGTAGTAAAAGTAGGAGTAATACCAATGGAAGTGATGCTGGTATAGTGATCGTCACAATCAGTGGTAAGGGCTGTTGTGCGGCCATTTATTACAGTAACGTTCGGTTTGGTTCTAATTACCTCTGTAGTTGTTACCTTTGTAGTTATCTCTGTGCTTGTATTGGTCTTAGTAGCGACATTTATTGAAGTAGTTGTCTGTGTAGTTGTCGTTTCTTTACTTACTTTGGTAGTGGTAGAAACAGTTGAAGGGGTAGTGACGCCGGTTGTTGGAGTAGTTGTCTCCGTAGTACCAACCGTTGTAGGTTTCGGTGACGTTGTTGAAGGTGCGTCAATTAACAAATTAAAGTAATTATAATTGTAATTAGTGTCGCCATCATTTATAACATCATCGCAAATTTGTTCAAAATAATCAGACCCATACAACCCTCTGTAACCTATTAGATAAACAAAATCATAATACTTTCCCAACTGAAGTTCATTTTTTATTACAGATTTTAACGCATCTATTATATTTATAGATCTAATTTCCAATATGCGGGATTCATTCATATTCGGCCATAGATTACATACGAAATGTTGATTACAAAGTGCAAAATCATCAGAATCAAAAAGGGGTATCACTTGGTAAGAATCTAGAGCACTCTTTTCCCCAAGTAAAACAAATGCACGATATCGGTTGGTATCATTAGTACGGTAACAGTTTAACACGCTGGTAGCAAAACTAGATGGCATTTCAAACCATAAATTGTGTGGCAAATTAAACCGAGACGTTAAATGTCTACCGGCAATAACATCGTAAATATATCTAACACAATAATAATCACCAGAATAAGTGCGCGGATCTATTACGTTATATCCGCCAGTAAAAGGTATTGTTTTTAGTCTATTCAAAACATGATCGCCAATTCTCAATTGAAACGAATATCCATTAGAGCGATAATGGTTGTGAATAGATTGAACAAAACTCAGAAATTCTTCCGTATGAAATTCAATCGCAACTGTAGTATTTCTAATTCCATTATTGATTGCAACAGACCGGTTGTAGGTCACAGCTGTGGTCCCGTAACTGACGAGGCCCATAAAATTTTTATAGATCGAAAGTGTACCCAAATCATATAAATCATATGCATCGCGATGCACCATTTCTACCAAGATATCACTCTCTCCGATCATTGGATTTTGCGACATGTTTACGTACGATGCAACAACCCACCTGTCTTCTGTGAATTCTAATAACTCTACGTCATCACAGTGGGTTAGCGCAAATAAGGCTCCACATATCACAACTAATAAGGACAACATCGCTGGTTTTTAGTGATTGGACTGTGAACTTGTGATTTAAGTAATGTATATTTTCATCATGTCAAAGGTAACAATAATCTTAATATTTTGTATCGCGTCAGATTTATGCGTAAAGTGTGAAACATGCACCAAGGAGTGTCTTTGTCGATCCAAAGTTCCGGTCTTTCGTGTACGACCATTTTGGACTCAACCCACGACCACTAGTGCCACCACCAGTATTGTGACCGGATCCACCACCAACATAGCGCCACCACAACCAACTGACACTTATATAAAAAGGGGAGCGTACATTATTCCTGTCATTTTATCGGCTTTGTTCGTTTCATGCATAATACTACTACGACTTCGAAAACATTTGCGGCGTCGAAGATTGTCGAGGTTCAATTTGATTCCAGTACAATGGAGAACTGTAACCCAATACCAATAGCCCCCAAACCGGTAGAAGTTTCGGACGATAAAGTAGCTATGAAACTCGAACCAGTGACAGAAAACAAAGTAACCGTGAGACTGGCATCTTTACCGACAAATATCGCACCATTCAGACAAATTCCAGTATTATCCAGCTCTACAGTTGAACCAAAATCATCACCAACTGAGCCGATTAAACAACAGCAAATACGAGAAATACAAAAGGTACAATACAGCAAGCGAGTACCGGCTAAGTTAACGCGGAATTCAATCAACCAACATTATCAAATTACGTCGTCTGAAGTCTATCATCATAGTAGCATAGTAGATAATTTGAAAGCTCAATTGGAAGATAAGAATCGCGAAATCACAACATTGCAAATCCTGCAAGCACAAACGTTTTACAGAAATCAACAACTAACACAAGAATTGGAGGACTTTAAGAAAAATAGTGACAAATTGATTAAATTCATGCACGAAAATAACGTAATTGACCTTGTGACGAAAGAGAGATCCAAAAAAACTCGTCGAAAAAGACTGCGAGAAGCTAGGAAGAAAAAGCCGGATTTGTTGACAGCGGAACCACAGATCTTCACACATATATTGGAAAACAATTTACTATCAGCACCGAGTGAAAACTTACACACGGATTTACTATCCGAAATTGATACCAACGTAGTAATGGATATCTTTCCCGAGACTGAAGTTGAACCGACTTCCGAAGAGTTTATCTCTCCTGAGGGTGAATTTAGAGAACCAAATTCAGAAGAATTAACCAGGGCTATTTTAAACTTAAAAAACAGACAGCCGGTATTATAAACTTCTAAGAAATAAGGCTATACACGTGATTCACACCATTAAAAATGTATTTTTCCGAAAAAAAATTCTATGGATTGTATAATTTCTTGTCCTCGTGCACATTTATTGGTGTTTCGCTAGTGAGGCATTTAGGCCATCTCCATGAAGCATGTTAGGAGTTATCACAGCCCAAGAGTGAGAAATTTCTTCAGTGATTCTTAACCCTGGGTCTAATTCTTATGTATTCCTATATCGTGGCAGCATTTCTTATGTAATTTTTTCTCGTGGATGACAATTCTTATGTATTCCTTTATTTGAGTGACCTTAAACCTTTCAATCTGCGCAAAGTCGTCGACTTATGCGGTTCAATTCTCTCCCTATACTGACCCCGCATGTGAAATTTGAAATATCTGGCGCTATAAGTGCTACTGGTGCTGAGGAGAGATTGAAACCATGGCCGGGTATGTGCTGACATAATACTAGCACAAAATGTAATAAATAAATAGGTAAATATAAACAAATAAATATACTGAAAAAATTGAAATATCCGGTGATATTAGTGCTATTAGTGCCAAAATGATCCTGTTACAAATATATGTAATAAATATAAAGGTAACAAATAATTATTTGAATCTAACAAAAATGGTTATAGCACCAATAGCACAGATAGCACCGGATATTTGAGAACAGGACATAAGGAAAATAAATGACGTCATATCTATACTCTAAAACTTTCGGGTGTCAAAAATAGGTCCCCAGATGAGCACTCAACAGTGTCAATTCCAGGGCAGGAATTTATTATTTCTTCCTCAGGAGCAGGATTTTCAGACTCAAGATTTCCTCAACCACCCAAGCAGGAATACTTTCATTTTGCACATTGAAGATGTACAGATG
>JAAUXV010098474.1_pt1 | contig 40789 bp, 33 predicted proteins | sample 7278181 | NCBI WGS metagenome assembly JAAUXV01 (sample SAMN14350114, study PRJNA611818) | marine sediment metagenome | isolation source: surface marine sediment (2.1m) | place: French Polynesia: Moorea | collected 2018-08
ATCGAAGACCCAACCGCGGAGGCGGAAATCGACGGGAATGCAACATCGCGCAGGCGCCCAAGGCAAGCCTACTCGAAAGGACGCCAACCTTGGCGCGAAGGCGACAAAGTCCCCTGGGGGCGAACCCGCGAAACTTTGACGAAGAAAGGGAAACACTATGTCATACCATAAGGACAACATCGTTGTCGGCGCAGGCGAGCTCTATTTGGAGCTATTGGACGAAAACGGAACCGGCAGCGGCGAGCGTTATCTCGGCGACGCCCTATCGGCTTCTCTGACGGTTTCGAGTGATCGGGTCACGGTATTTTCAGGTTCAGGAGCAAAAGCGCGCATACTTGTAAACACGCCCCGTTCCATCGAGCGTTCCCTGACGATGACGCTGCATGACGTGAGTTTGGCCAATCTGGCTTTATACTTCGGCGCGACCGCCTCACAGGAGAATACCGATCAGACAACCGCCGTCAACGATGAAACCTATGTCGTAAAGAAAGGTCTTTGGTACCAGATCGGTAAGAACGCCACGTCCCCGAAATCGACGGGTGTCGGCGCCGTGGATCCGTCATCGGTCGCGGTTACTTCTGATGCCAATGGCCAGAATGAAGCGTACATCGAGGGGACCGACTATCTCCTTGACGCGAAGAATGGTCGCTTTTTCATCGTGCCCAGTGGCGCGATTAACGATGAGGGTACAATCAAAGTCGACTACACGCCGAGTGGGACCGAACGCCATCAGGTAAAAACAGGTGATTTGAAAGACATTCGCGCGTCGATTCGCTACATCGAGCGGCCAGTCGCCGGAAGGGGGCGGAACTACTATGCACCGCTCTGTTCGCTTTCAACTTCTGGAGATCTGGACTTGATGAGCCGCGACTCTGAGCAGCAGTTTCAGTTGACTGCACACATCCTGGAGCCGACAGGCAAGGCCGCGCTCTATATCGACGGTGAAAACGCCTGATGAAGCAAGCACTGAAAAAAGACCTTGTGCGCGCGCCGAAAGCTGCAAAGGCCGGCAAAAGGGTTCAGCGCAAGACCCGTTCCGAACCCCGGGAGCTGGACCTGCTCTTTCCCGACATCACGCTCTCGGTGCGCGACCCTGATAGGGGGCGGTCGGTTTCGCTGACCGTACATGAGTTTCGTTTTCGTGAGGGGTTAGAGGCGCAGGCGCTTGCGCGTCCATTGATCGAGCGCTTTTCAGAACTTGCCCAAAGCGGCAAACCGATCAGCGTCAGTGCCGTTGAGGCCGAGATGGGTTCTTGCGCCGAAATCTGGCTTGGGCTTATCGCCAAGGCCTGCGGGCGCGAGAGGGAATGGCTCGCGCGGTTATCCGACGAAGATGCAAGAGGCGTCTCATCAGCCATGTGGCAAGCCAATGCGGTTTTTTTTGTGCGCCGGATCATCGCGAACCTCACCGAAAGCGCGGCCGTGGCGAACCTGTTCCGCTCCATCGCGTCTTCGCCGAACTCGTCGGAGCCGGGTTTGGAAGCGGACACCAAGAGATCGCGGAGCGTATGACGTGGCGGCAGATGAACCTCTTTTGGAACCTTATCCGGCAAGAGCGATGAGAAAGACAGCCCAAAGGAGCCACGAACGATGACCTCTATGGCCAGTGACCTCAACCTGGCTTTGAAGATTCAGGCCGATCTCAGCCAGGCCAAGCGCGAACTCAAGGCGCTTGGGGATCAGGTCGATCAAACCGGACGCTCAAGCGCCAAAGCCAGTCGGGAGGCGGGTCTCATGGCAAGTGGGTGGCAAAGGGTAGGCGAGGCCGGTGCGCGTGCAAGGTCCGAGATTGTGCGATGGGAAACGACCACGCTGGGCGCGCTCAATCAGGGCGAGGCCGGTTGGGAAACCTATGCAACGGCCGTCGAGACCATAGCACGCGGGCGTCTGGCCCGTTTGGTCGACCAGGAAGCTGAGCGGCGTATCGCCGCTTCCCAGCGCTGGGAGGCAGGAGCGATCAGGGCGTTGCGCTCTTATGCCGCGGCCGCCTCCGCGAGTGCTTCCCAAACGGAAAAGGCCTTCACAAAAAGTCTGGGTGCGCTTGAGGATGGGCTCGTCAGCTTCATCACGCGAGGCAAACTGTCGTTCAAGTCTCTGGCCGATACGGTCATCGCGGAGCTTGCGCGCATCGCGGTGCGCCAGTCGATCCTGGGACCGCTTGCCAAAATTGGCAGGGCGGTTCTTTCAGGCCTCTCAGCGTCGGCACCAGCGGTGGCAACACCCACGGTGGCAACACCCGCGGTGGCAACACCCGTCGCTACCGGTGTCTACCACGGTGGGGGCGTCGCCGGTCTTGGGACGAGAAGGCGAGCCGTGCCACCGGAAGTCTTTGCCGCCGTGCCGCGCTATCACGGAGGCGGTATCGCAAGTAGACTCCGACCCCATGAGGTTCCCGCCATTCTTGAGCGGGGCGAAGCCGTCTTTACAAAAGAACAAACGCGGGCGCTCGGTGGCGCCGTGCACAACCCGCGTCACGTGAAGGTCGAGGTGATCCATCAGGGAAGGCCGATCGAGGCCAACGACGCGCAGGTCGCCTTCAACGCAGGCGAAATGGTCATCACCATCGCCACGAGCGATGTGAGCCAGGGCGGTCCGCTCGCGCGCACCATCGAAACCGTCTACGGACTGCGTAGGGCGGTGCGATGAGTGTCTGGCCAGACTATGCCAAGATCGAAGCCGATAGCTACCGGGTTGCCTACGGAACCCATGTGCTCCGCACGGGCTTCGACGATGGCTTCGTGCGTCAGGAACGGCTCGCCGGTCAGCCTCTTGTTTTGCGCCATCTCCACGCGATGCTCGACGGTGATCAGGCCATGAACGATTTTCGCACCTGGGCTGAGACCTACGCCCATAGCTGGTTCGCCTTCATTGATCCGGAAGACGGAATCGCGCGTCAGGTTCGGGTGCGTGGTGGTCTCGGCGGTATGGACTTTCATCTCACATCGCGCGGTCGGGTTCGACGCTGGAGCGTCAAACTTGCGCTGGAAGGCTATGCGGACCATCTGGTCAGCGCCGTAACCGACACCGCACCCTAGAGGCACGAACGAAGATGAGCAGACACCGTCGCAGGACAGGTCAACCCCAAATGGCTGGTCGGGCCAGGGCGCGCCAGAGGTCGTGGTCATGGTAGACGCCCAGTCGCGCTACAAGCGTGCGTTGCGCGATACCAGCCCCACGGAACGCATTCTGACCGCGCTCGAAATTCGTCACCAGGCCGTCGCGACCCACGTGCGCGTTGTCAATGATACGCAAAGCCACGTCATCGACGGCGAAACCTATTCAGCCCTTCGGTTCAGCGCGCGACTTGCCGACGATGTCGAAGGTCGTCCGCCGTCCGCCGAAATCATCATTGATAACGTCGGGCGCGAGCTGACCCAATGGATCGAGCTTGCCAGCGGGGGGGTCGGTGCGCAGGTTCGTATCATGCGCTTCGTCGAAGGGGAAAGCGCGCCTCAGTGGGAGGCCATCATGGATGTCGCTGGTATGAGCTTCGATCAAAGCCAAGTCGTCGCGCGCCTTGGGTTTAATCCGCTCCTAGGGCGCGCCGCCGTGCTCCTGCGACACGATCCGGAAACAACGCCGGGAGCCTTCTGATGTCCTGGGCAGAGCGTTACGTTGGACACCCCTACGAAGACCAGACCTTCAATTGCGCCCACTTCGTTACCCGAGCGCGGCGCGAGTGTTTCGGACACGAAGTCAACCTCCCCGGACATGCCACCTCGATCCGTGGACGCGACGCCCAAATCCGAAGTCTAAAATCGGTCTACGCGCGCCCTCTTTGCGCGAACGAGAGCCCCGAAGACGGCGATGCGGTCCTTATGCGCATGAAGGGGCGAAAAATCATCAACGGTCACCATATCGGGCTTTTTTGCCTCATCAACGAGAAGGCTTATACGGTCCATTGTCTTAAAGGCTTCGGGGTCTGTCTCCATGCTTTCGCACAGATCGAAAACTACGGTCTGCAAGTGACAGGGGTCTACCGATGGATCTGAGCACAAGAGTGCGCGACGAAGGACAGGTGATCGCCGATCTCTGGCCCAACGCCATCACCGCCGAAGGACGATGCATCCGGCCGATGAAATGCCACCCCCACTCCACCGTCAGCCAGGTGATCGCTCGCGCCGACCTGCCCACAAGAGACCTCGTCGTGACCGTCAATAGCCAACTTGTCGAGCCTGAGGCCTGGGATGCGTTCCGGCTCACCGATGGCGATATCGTGACCTTGCGGGTCGCTCTCAGAGGTGGCGGCGGTGGCGGCGATTCCGATCCCATTTCAGCTGTCATCGCCGTGGCCACCGCAGCAGCCGTCATCGCGTTGCCCGTTCTTTTGCCCGCAACCGCCCTCACCATCGCGGGTGCCTCCATCACCTGGGGTAGCGTCGCCGCGATCGGTGCCAGTCTCGCAGGCGGTCTCGTGCTGAACGCGCTCGCCCCTACGCGCGCCATTGATCTCACCACAAACCCCGCGTTCAGTGCCGTCGAACCCATCTATACCCTCACCGGTGGGTCCAACCGATCCAGAGTGAATCAGCCCCATCTGCTCGTACTCGGCACCCATCGCGTCTTTCCCGATCTGGCCTCGCGCGAATATACCGAGTTCAACGGCAATCACCACTACCTGTCCCAGCTCTTTCACTTCGGACTGGGTGACCTTGACGTCAGCGATCTTAAGATCGGACCCAACGCCTTGAACGGGTATAGCGATGTCGATAAGCAGTGGGGGCAAGGTTCTGAAAGAGTCATCGACCTTATCGCCGGTAACGTCGATAGCCAAGCCGGTGGTGAACTTGCAGACCTCAACGTCGTAACCCGACGAACCTCAGCCGCTACCACCAAAATCGGACTTGATTTTACAGGCCGCATCTTCCGCCTGGACGATCAGGGCAACATCGTCGCCAATGAAGTCGACGTCGAGATCGGATGGGAACGGAGCGACGGGGTCATCTTACGCTATGAGAATACCTTTCGGCACGATAGCCAAGAGCTATTTCGACACACCATAACGATCCCCGTAGCGTCTGGCACCTACACGGTTCGCGTCCGCCGCGTCTCAGCGCCTTCAAGCGATGAGCGCACCTATGACGACATCACCCTGTCTGCCATACGCTCCTATCAGAGAGATCAAGCCGACTATTCGGGCCAACATCGCCTTGGCGTCAAGATACGCGCCACAGGACAGCTCGCCGGACGCATTGACCGTCTCTCGGCACAGGTGTCGCAAAAGGTGCCGGTCTTTAATCGCACAGACAATCGGTGGGGACGTCCTCAGAAGAGCGAGAATCCGGCCGCGATCCTACGGTGGTATGCTCAAGGCATTTACATCAATGGTCGGCTCGCAGCCGGTATTGGTCTTGCCGACGCGAGGATCGACCATACGAACCTTGCTGAGTGGTACACCTTCTGCGAAAGAGAAGAACTCACCTGTAGCTTCGTGATTGATCGTGCAATGAGCCACAACGAAGTTTTGACACTCATATGCCAGTGTGGTCGGGCCAGTCCGAGCTGGCAAAGCGGTCGACTTGGTGTGATCTACGACGAAGCCAATCGGCCGGCGACGACGATGATTTCGCCCGGGACGATTAAAGCCGGTTCCTTTCGTGTTGATTATACTTCAGAGCGCGTCGCCGAAGAGATTGCTGTAAGGTATATCGAACCTGAACTGGACTGGCAAAGTCATACCATAAGGTGTCAGATACCCGGTCTTGTCGGCTATCCGACGTCGAGCGTGACGCTCTCGCTTCCGGGCGTTACGAGCCGAGATCAAGCGGCCGCCGAGGCCAGTCTACAGGCGGCGCGGCAGGCCTATCACCGACGTCGCTTCAAGTGGAGCATGGCGGCAGAAGGCTTGGCATTAGCGCGTGGTGATGTCGTTTTTTTGACCCATGGTTTGATTGATGGCGGGGTTACGGGTCGGTTCGTCGGAGGCGATGGGTCGAAACCCAAGCTCGATCGGGCAGTTCGTCTCAATGAGAATGACGAGATGGTCGTCCGTCTTCCTGATGGCACATTGCACAGTGCGCAGGTAACCTTCCCATCGGGCATGGCCGCCGGCATCTATAGCGATACCGTTCACCTCGACCCGCCGATACCCGATGCCCTTGACGCGCAGGGGGCGTCGCCCGTTGACCATCTGTGGCGACTTTATGCCGCGTCGCAGCCGCCAGCCAAGGTCAAGATCGTCGCGCTGGAGCCCGAACAAAATGGTGCGGTGCGCCTTGAGGCAATCGACGAAGTCTACGAGTACTATCAGGCGGCGCGCGCCGATCTCGGTGTTACTCTGCCAGAACGCCCACCATCGGGTGCGCAGGTGATTGATTTGTCCCTTAGCGAAACCCTTGTGCGTGTGGGGAGCGGGCTGGCCGTCGAACTCAACGCCGATTTGAGCGTCTCTGGCGACTGGCGCGGCGGTATCATTCTGATGAAGGAGCAGAACGAGGAAGCGCGCATTGTCGCGCGGTTGAGCGGCGCGGATCGGAGCGCACGCTGGCTGGTCCGGCCAGAAGGAACGTTAACCGTGACCGCCGTTCCCGGAACCGAAGCCGTACCCTCGGGCCATCCGGTCTCCAAAACCTATACCGTGATCGGACGGCTCGCTCCGCCAGGGGCCGTGGATCAGTTCGCCGTGCATGTTCTGGGGGACGGAACGCGTCGTTTTAGCTGGGAGTCGCCAAAAGATGCCGATTTTGCTGGCATCGTGATCCGCTATGCGAAGCCGTCTGGAGGGGACGCACCGCAGTGGGATGCCATGACGCCCCTGCATGAGGGGGTCTTGAGCTCTTCTCCGTATGAGACGATTGATCCGGGAATAGGTCGGTGGACCCTTTCGGCGCGGGCATTTGACACGGGCGGACGCATGGGAGAGGAACGGCGTATTGTCGCCGAATTTGGTCCGCGGCGCCTTGGCGAAACCTTGCTGTGGTTTTGTTCCTCAACCGATGGGTGGCCAGGCGTCATCGGAAGGGGCGAAAGGGATTTCGGCGATCGGCTCTCAGGCGATTCCCCCTACACGTGGAACGATCTGACGAGCTGGTCGAATTGGATCAGTTGGGCATTGGGTGAGGATGAGTTTGCCGATACCAATGTTGTTTACACCACGGAGGTGACCGATCTTGGGGCACCGTTTTACTTTGCGATTGACTGGGACGCGCAGATCGGTGGAGAAGCTCAACTTGAGGTCCGTTCGCATGACAGCAATCGTGATCTATCCTCTGAGGTATGGGAGCCCTACGCGGCTGGTCATCAGATACGGGGTCGCTATGCACAACTGCGATGGAGCGTTGGTGAGCAGTGGCCAAAGTCTGCGTTTCTTGGCAATCTGTGTTTTCTATTTAAGTGCAACATCGCCCAGCGTCGCTTTCTAGATCATCATACGTCCCAGTGGCAGGGCTCGGCGTCTTCGGGACGAGAAATTCCACACGATTTGGGTTTCGTAACCGACATTCATGTGACCTTGCAGTCCGTGGGCGCTGGATGGTCCTGGAGCTTGGTGCAGAAAAACGATCCAACACGGATCCGCATTTACGACGGCAACGGGAGAAGCGCTGATGCGCTCGTCGATGTCGTCGTACGCGGTTCAGAATCCAACAAATCTTAAGGAGTACTATGACTTGGCCAACAGACGATTTGGACTCAACCAGCCTTCAATCCCCAGACCAACGCCCTTCACGGTTGGTCTTTTTGAGGTTATTCAACCGCGTTAAACAGTTGATCGCTTCGCGAGGCTCTCCACTAGGCGTCGCAAGCCTCGATCTCAATCGTAAAGTCCCATCCGAGCAAATCCCCTACGCCACAAGGGACGAAGCTGGAGGTCTGCGCGTGGCGACGGATGCGGAGATTATGGCCAGAACCGATGAAAATGCGGTGGTCACAGCCGCACATATACCATTATTTATGATGAAACCGAGTCACGTGAGCAAAGCGGCCAATGCACGGATCGTGAAGGGTAGCGATACGGATGTGAATAAGGATGAAACGACGATAGAATTTCTCACAAGTGGCACGCTGACCGTAAGGGGTGGACCTGTGGAGTTGGGTTATGCAGTGATCGCCGGCGGTGGCGGGGGTGGAACTACCCGTCTTTCAGGGGGTGGTGGCGGTGGTGGTGGCGGTGGCGGTCTGCTCACGGGCGTACAGACGTTTACTCCTGGCACCTACACCATTTTTGTTGGCGCCGGTGGATCGGAAGAACAAAATGGCAGCGCATCTGCGATTTCGGATTCGGCGTTTAGCATCGAGGCTAGCGGCGGAGGTGCAGGTGGTTCGCCTTCGGGCAACGCGAACAAGGGGGGATTGGGTGCCGCAGGACAAGGCCATAAAGGCGGAGACATAGCGTCCACTAACGACAACGGTCGCGCTCCCTCAGGCGGTTCCGGTGGTGGTGGTGCGACGCCGGGAGGCTCCGCGGCTGGCGGCGGTGGCGCTGGTGAAGCGGGAAACTCTCCAACCGAGTATCGCAACGGTGGCCAAGGCGGGCGAGGTCTCTCTGTGATAACGGTGATAGGCGACCAGACAGCCTCAGCTCTAATACCTGCCTACGCCGCAGGTGGCGGCGGTGGTGGCGGCCATGGCATTGGTAGCGGCGGTCGGGAACGTGGTTCTTCAGGTCGTGGAGGGACCGGGTGGGGGAGTGCTAACGACGGTTTCGACGCCGATGAAAACACAGGTTCTGGCGGCGGGGGCGGTGGCGGGCTCATTAACCCCGCAGATATGGCTACCGGAGGGAATGGCGGGAACGGCGGTTCCGGTATCGTGATTTTCTATACAAGCAATCATGCATCAATTGATTTGGAGAGTAGTTGATATGGGTCATTATGCGAAAGTCGTAGATGGGACGGTGGTACGCGTCCTTGTGGCTAGAGAAGAGTTCTTCAAGACGTTTGTTGATCGTTCACCCGGAGAGTGGCTCAAGACGAGTTACAATACCCGCGGTGGTGTCCACTATAATCCGGAAACGGGTCTGCCGTCTGACGACCAGTCGAAGGCGCTGCGCTACAATTATGCGGGCGTGGGTTTTGGTTACGACGGCACTTACGATGCTTTCTATCCGCCGAAGCCCGCCGAGGGATGGACGCTCAACCGAACGACCTTTCGTTGGGATCCGCCACCAGGGTATGGCGCCGCAGATCCGACGCATGAGACTTCGACGGATGGGCCGACCAATCCTGACGATAGCGGGAGTTGAGTTTCTTTTGATTGTTCTCACGGTTCGGGCGCGTTTGGGAGAAGGGTTTGACCTGTGTAGCAGCACGAAAGCCCCCAAAAAGTGAGAGTTTTTGCACTGGCCAGGTTCGTTTCGGGCTTAGGTTCGCTTCGCTCTCAGAGGCTTCTGTTCGGTTCCCCGGTTAAGCTAGCCACGTGACACACGAAAGACAAGCTCACGGTCGTGAAGGTTCAATAGCGCAGAGCCATTTGTGGATCTGCGCGCTGTCCGCAAAAGATAGACGATTGAGATTGATGTCGCCCTGGGTTATGATCTGCGCGTCAACGCCAGTTCGAGCGGATCGGCCCTACCGCTCGGTGGACAAGAGGCTCGGCTTTGGGCTTTTGGTTTTCGGTCGGGCCTAACTGGCGCAGGCACGATGGTTCGGCAGCGCTTGGGCCTAATCATGTTCGCGTGGGACGAGAAGCGGACGAGATTGGCACATAACGGGGCGCAGTGATCTATGGATTCAAGACCATAGCGTGAAAGGAGAAACGATGACGACAAAAAAAGAAGTTGCGCTTGTTACCGGTGCCGCTCAGGGTATTGGCTATGCTTGTGCGGAAGTTTTGGCGGCGGATGGCTATAGGGTTGTCGTTGCGGATATTGCCTCTGACGGCGCCGTTGAGGCTGCGCGCAAGATCGGTAATGGCGCGGTGGGCTTGGCTTGTGACATGGCGGATACCGAAGAGGTGTTGCGGCTTTTCGATCAGGTTGAAGCTGACGTTGGTCCCGTCAGGGTTCTTGTCAACAACGCGGGCATTGCGATGCCGGGTGACTTTATGACCTATGCGCTCGACGATTTTCGCAAGGTGATTGATGTCAACCTGATCGGGTGTTTCGCGGCTTCGCAACGCGCGGCGAAGACGATGGTCGCGCAGAAAATCGAAGGGGCGATTATCAACATGTCGTCGGTCAACGCGGTCTTATCCATTCCCGCGATTCCGGCCTATTGCGCGTCGAAGGGCGCGGTCAATCAGCTTACGCGCGCCATGTCTCTTTCGCTTGCGCCGCATAACATTCGTGTCAACGCGGTGGGGCCCGGTTCCATCGACACCGCGATGCTCGGCTCACTCAACTCCGATCCGGCCGCTATGGCGAAGGTCCTGTCGCGCACGCCTTTGAAACGGTTAGGGTCAGCCCATGAGATCGCATCGATTGTCAGCTTTCTTGCTTCGGATAAGGCGAGCTACATCACGGGAGAGACGATCTATGCGGATGGCGGGCGGCTCGGTCTGAATTATGTCTGTTAGGAAGAGGTTCCGTCTTTGGACCTTTTACCGGGGAGGGGTTTCGCATGACTTTTCGGGCGTCTGGTTGTGCCGAGCGTGGCATGGCGGAGCCCTCTGACGCCCAAGCACGCAGGGCGGTTGCGCCGGTTGTCGTCTATCCGCCTGCGGGGCTTCCACCGATTGACATGGCCTTGCTTCACGCCCGCCGCAAGAAAGCGGACTGTGTTCAGCGTCTTCGCGTGCCCGCGCGCGATGGTCGGTGCTTCAGCGTGCCGGCGGGCGCATTTTTTAGGGTTCTTTGCGTTGAGGGGCCACAAGTCGGTGATCTGAACCTATGGAACGCGCACGATCTGAAAGAGTTTTTCTATTCTGGTAAGACCCGCGCGTTGCATGGAACCCATGTGGGTGAGGGTGAGCGTCTTTGGTCTTCGCTACCGCACTTGCGTCCGATGGCGACGATGACTTGTGATCGTTTGGCTTGGTATGGGCGCGATGAACATGGGTGTCGTGTTCACGATGTGATCGGAACGCGCTGTGACCCCTATACAGGGCGTTTACTTTCGGGTGATGACTATCATTTTTGTTGTCATTCCAATTTGACGCGCGCTCTGGCCTCGTGGACGGGACTTGGGTTGCGCGATGCGGAAGTTCATGTCCACGATGTGCTCAACCTGTTCATGTGTACAGGCTTTCATCCGCAAACGGGTCGCTATCAGATGAAAGCGAGTCCGGTCCGCGCTGGTGACTTCGTGGAATTTTATGCAGAAATCGACTTGCTTGTGGGCTTATCGGCTTGTCCGGGAGGTGATTGTTCTGCGACTCATTCGTCGAATGAAGCGTCTTGTTTTCCTCTTGGGGTCGAGATTTATGATCCGGGAGTGAAAGAGCGCAGGTTGCATAGGTTTCCGGTTTGCACGGGCTACGATGGTACTCACGGATCAGGCCTTTGATCGTTGATGAGACAGACTGGTTTTGAAATCCAGTTTGCGTGACAGGTTAATGGGTTTGCATCTGTTTTCATTCTAGGCCAGAGTGCGGCATGGAGTTATTGAAAAACCCGCATCGCGGTTCGTCTGCACTGGCGCCGCAGGCGCCGATGCCGCCAGACGATGCAAACCAACCTAAAGGCTTTTTTTCGCTCTGTCCTGCCGCAGCCCCAACTCCTTTGTCGAAAATGAATAACGCCTTCGATAACGGGGAACTCTGGCTGAAAGATGAACGAAAGCGCTTGGGACTGGGATCGTTCAAGGCTCTGGGGGCCGCTTATCTGATCGCTCGCCACGCCTGCGACACCGCCGGCGCAAATATACCCGACGAAACAACCCTCACCGGAAAAACCTATATCACCGCAAGTGCCGGGAACCACGGATTGTCCGTCGCCGCAGGCGCAAGACTCTTCGGCGCCAAGGCCGTCGTCTATCTGCCCCTGTCCGCCCCTGAGAGCTTCAAGACGTTACTTCGTCGCAAAAACGCAAAAGTGCTTTCCAAAGGACATACCTATGACGAAGCGTTGAAAGCCGCAAAAAATGCCGCCAACGCAGGAAAAGGTCTACTGATCTCAGATACCTCATGGAATACCTACCTGGAAATACCGCGGCGGGTCATGGAAGGCTACCTCATCATGGCTGACGAAATGGTGCAACAAGCTCCGAAGCCTCCAACCCATCTCGTGCTGCAAGCTGGCGTCGGCGGTATGGCCGGCGCTCTGGCCCGCTTCGCACGAAAACACTGGGGCGAAGCCGTTCGGATCATCGTCGTCGAACCGACCGCAGCTCCCGCACTACAGGCCAGCATTAGAGCCGGACGACCCATCCGCGCCGACGGACCTGTCAGCACCATGGGACGTCTCGACTGTAAGGAACCTTCCCTGATCGCACTCAACGGGCTCGCCAAGGACGCCGATGCCTTCCTGACTCTCAGCGATCAGGATGTCGAAAGTATCTTGCCGCGCCTCGAAAAAAATGGCTTCAAAACAACTCCTTCCGGGGCCGCAGGGGCCGCGGTCGCCCTCCTCGATGAGGCAAGAGAACTTTGCAATATCGGTGACGGTTCTCGCACGCTCGCCGTGATCTCAGAAAGAAGCCTACCCTGATGATCCGCGGCTTTTCTGTCCAGGAACGCAAAGCAAGATGCGCCAGAGCTCAAAAAGCCATGGCCGCAGAAGGCCTCGACCTGTTGCTCCTGACGACCGAACCCGATCTTCGATACTTTTCAGGCTTCCTGACCCGCTTTTGGGAAAGCCCTACGCGGCCTTGGTTTTTGCTCGTGCTCGCCAAAGGCGATCCGCTCGCGGTGATCCCATCCATCGGAGAACCCCTCATGCGACGCTCCGGCGTCAAGACCATCAGGACCTGGTCCTCACCCAACCTCCACGACGACGGGATCACCCTTCTCTCGGAAACGATCCGTGATCTCGTCCCGCGCGGCGGACGCATTGGCATCCCCGACGGTCACGAAACCCACGTGCGAATGCCACTTAGAGACTTGAAGCGTCTGGGCAATCTCCTCGATGGATACGAGCTTTGCGGCGATGGCGACATCATCTGCGCCCTGCGTCGGGTCAAGAGCGCCGCAGAAATCGAAAAAATCGCGCAGGCCTGTCGTATCGCTGACAGAGCTTTCGCGCGGATTCACGAGATCGCACGGGTTGGGGTCGCGCTCGAAGAGGTCTTTCGGCAGTTTCAAAGACTCTGCCTTGAGGAGGGTGCCGACTGGGTGCCTTACCTTGCGGGAGGTGCCGGACGATCAGGCTATCCCGACATCATATCACCGGCAAGCGAGACCGCTCTGGCCGATGGCGATGTGCTTATGCTTGATACCGGTCTTGTATGGGACGGATACTTTTGCGACTTCAATCGCAACTGGTGGATCGGATCCGAAGGCAAAAAAGAAGTCACCAATGCCTATGCGCGGTTGCTGGAAGCCTGCACCGCCGCCGCGGACATCGCCACTGCGGGATCGACCGCCGAAGACCTCTTCAACATCATGCATCAGGTTCTGGGCGGCGAAAGCGAAGCGGGAAGACTGGGGCACGGATTGGGAATGGCCTTGACCGAATGGCCCTCCATGAGTCCGGGGGACAAGACCAAACTCGTGCCCGGTATGGTCTTGTGCCTCGAACCAAGCCTTGACCTCGGCAGAGGAACCCTCGTCCATGAAGAGGTGGTGCTTGTCACCGAAAAGAATCCGCGCTACCTTTCAAGGATCGCCCCGCCCCGCTTACCTGTCTTATGAGAACTTACCCCTACCACTGTCAGCGCGATCAGCCCCAACCTCCGACCGGGCTGATCGTTCTGCAAACCGACGAGACCCTGGAGATTGACCTGCACCGCACCTGGCCACACCAGGAGGCCCCGGTCTACCTATCCCGTATTCCCTCCGCGCCGGAGGTCACTTTTGCAACCTTGTCGGCCATGAGCAAGGATATCACCCGTGCCGCTTCGCTCCTCCCCCCGCTAACCTATGGGGTCGTCGCCTATGGATGTACTTCCGCAAGCGCCGTGATCGGATCCGACGCCGTCGCCAACCAGGTGCGGGCCGGTTGCAAAACACAGGCCGTCACCGATCCCTTTTCCGCAGCCATCGCCCGATTGCAAGCGCTGGGCATCGCGCGTCTGGCCATGCTCTCGCCTTATATCGAGGAGGCCTGCCTGCCCCTTGTCGAGGCCTTTCGAAAGCGAGGGGTCATCGTCGAAGAAGTCGGAAGTTTCCATGAGCCTGACGAACAAAGGGTTGCGCGTATCGCAGCGCCGTCTTTGGTGGAGGCCGCCTGCGATTTGGGCGCAAGCGAGGCGGTCGAAGGACTCTTTCTCAGTTGCACCAATCTGCGCACCATGGATGTGATCCCCCTGATCGAATCCCGTTTGGGAAAGCCTGTCCTGTCTTCTAACTCAGCCCTGATCTGGCATATGCGTCAGCTGGCCTTTCCGAACGGAACTTTGGACTGAACGTCGCGCTTGAGCGCCCGAAAGACAGACCTAAAAAGCGTAGCCGAGCGACAGATTGACAACCATCAGGCTCAACGGCGCGCGGCGTGAGCTTTCAAAGGTCACGCCCGAGGGAAGATCGAGACTGGCGCCGATAAAGCTCCTGTCAAAGTTGTAACGTCCCTCCAGTGATAGAAAGCGATCACCGTCCGCGTCGATAGAGAGGGTGCTTTGCATTTCAAACGCCCCTAAGCGCCCTCTTGCGGTAAAAAAGGCCTCTGAGCCGGGATCTCCGGAGACGGGCGTCTCGAACCCGATGCCCAATAGCACGGGGTCCGACAGAGCGGCGAGAGGCGTGCGCAAGTAAAGCCGCGGCGCGACCGTGATGGCGCTTGGATTGATATAGACGGGCAGGTCCCAAAAGAGGGTCGCCTCGCCGAGGTCAAGCCCCAGCGCTCGGACCTGCTTGTCGCCTTCGGCAATATAGTCCCAAAGGCCAGCCAGAAGGCCCAAAGAGGCGCTGGAAGAAAAAGCTGACAGGGTGCCCAGCGCCGCGAGTGCCTCAATCGAGAGGGCGTCATCGCCGAAACGCTCACGCATGGACTCGATGTAGAGGTAGGTATCCCCGTTAAAGTCTCCATAGGCGTCGTACAAAGCGTATCCGCCGAGAAACCCTCTGTTGATCAGAAAAGCCTGTGACCAGAAGACGTGCTGATCAGAAGCGTAGAGATCACGCGCCAGAGTTTCGCTGTAACTCATTTGGTAGTTGAGACCTTCACCGAAGCCTCTTGGCGAAAAAAAGTCGAAGACATCCGCATCGACTTCATAGCTATCGTCCCGGGCTACGCCACCGTAGTCCGCCTTCGGAAGAAAAGTCGTCCACAGATTCCAGTAAACCTCCGGCCAGTCTAACTCCTCATTAGCCTCATCCCTCGTTGTAAAGCGGCAGTCCACCCGATAGACTGCGAATCCTGCGATACAGTGAGCTTCCTCGTGCCCAAAGACCGAATGGGTATATTGAAAGCGGGCATCCACCTGGCCGAGCGTGAGCAAAAAGGCAAGGCGCGCCAAAGGGCCGCGCTCTGCCATTGCGAGTCTTTCGTCGGCAAAATTCAGCAAGCGGGCCCCGACCGATGTGCTGATCGAAAGTTCGTTGTCGAGCCCGCGCCGTGTCATGTTCCACAAGGCGGGATCGTTACCTTTGTCTAGAAAGGGCACGAGCAAGAGTGCCGAGATTTCAAGCGGAGGCAATAGCTGACTGTCGACCGAAGGCGCGGCCACCGAAAGGTCCTCCGCATGTGAGAGATCGGGATGCGGAAAGATCGCGAACAGAGCGACGAAGAGGGGGAAAAGTGAATGAAGACGACCAAGCCGCCCGTGCTGCGCAGGGGGGGGCGCGGGCAATGCGAAGCGGCGAACACGGGAAGCAAGACGGGTAAGCATCGCCCATGATCGGCGATCCTGTCGCCGGCGTCAAGCGTGGCTGACCCGTATCCCCCTTTTTCCGCGGTGGCGGGACGTGCAACGGAATGGATTGGTTCTGGCGCGTAAGCCGTGATTGACATCAGGACCTTTCACGGAGATGATCGGGCAGGTTCTTCCGATAGGTGCAGAGCCATGATGGGAGTGGGTGAGGCTATGGCACCGTTGTTTCAGCTTTCCGCTTGCGCAGAGATGTTGTGGCCAGACAAGCCATTGTTGTGGCGCGTGGCGCGACTCAAGGAACGAAATTTTGCCGTTGGGTTGTGGAACTGGACCGACTACGATATTGATGCGCTCGTCAAGTCCGGGGCCACCTTCAGCATCATGAACGGGTACACCGAGGGGCGACTCGTGGACGACGAAGGCGCGGATCTGCTGTTGCAGAGCGCGCGGCAGGCGGTGACCATCGGAAAGCGCCTCGGCGTGCTGCGTTACAATTTGCACGGAACCGCCCTTGGATACATGGGTAAGCCCCTGTTGCCCTGTCAGCGCGTCACCGGTCGGATGTGGTTGAAGGCTTACGCGTGTCTGGGTCGGATTTGCGACCTTGCGCAAAAGGAAAACGTCGTCTTTACGCTCGAAAATCTCAACCCGCGCGACCATCCCGACTGTCCCTTAGCATCAGCCAGTGATGTTCTGTCTCTGGTCTCCATGGTCGATTGTCCCCATCTGAGGATCACCCTCGACCTCTACCATTGCCAGATCGGCGAGGGCGACCTCATTCGATCGTGTCAGGCCTCGATGCCGTGGCTCGGAGAAGTTCAAATCGCCGACAATCCGGGGCGATGCGAACCGGGAACCGGAGAGATTAACTTCGGCGCCATCGCACGAGCCCTTGATGAGGGCGGTTATCGAGGCGCGGTCGGCTTGGAAGCCTATGCCAAAAGCGATTCAGATGCTGCTCTCGACGCCTTCGAGCGGCTGTTTAGACCGTGACGCTTACAGGCCTGAGGACTGCCCCCCGAGCGGTCTTTCGTCCGGGCAGCGCGGGGACTGCGCACAAACGACACCAACAGAGAACTTAGAGGAATTCCTATGGCTGAGCCTTCCGAAAACGATGAACAAGATAAAGAGCGCTACGTTCAGAAAATGCAAAAACGTAAGGTGTTTCACGAACGCCTGCTGGAAGAAAACCAAAAGAAAAAGGGGCTCATGATTGTCCATACCGGTAAGGGGAAGGGCAAATCGACCGCCGCCTTCGGGATGATCGTGCGCGCGCTGGGGCATGGCTACAAAGTCGCGCTGATTCAGTTTGTCAAAGGTCCGATGCACAGCGCCGAACGCGAAGTTTTTTCGCGGTTCGGCGATCAGATCGTCGTGGCGGCCCTCGGCGAGGGCTTTACATGGAATACACAGGATTTCGAACGCGATGCCAAAATGAGCCGCTTTGCTTGGGAGCGCGCCCGCACCTATATCTTGGACCCCGCGTTTCGACTCGTCGTGCTTGACGAAATCAACATCGCGCTGCGCTACGGACACTTCGACCCGGAGGATGTCCTTGACCTCCTCAACAAAAGACCAAAAGACAGCCATGTCGTCCTTACAGGACGTAACGCTAAAGCCGAGCTGATCGAAGCTGCCGATCTCGTAACCGAAATGAACCTCGTCAAGCATCCCTTTCGGAGCGGAATCCAAGCTCAGGCTGGCATCGAATTCTAGGCCGTCAACGCCTAGGCGCCCAGTGGCCACCGTATGCGAACCGGTGCATCTGGCTCGCTGAGCGCTCCTATGGAAAGTCTTTCCGCGCCAGCCCAGGCGATCATCGCCGCATTGTCGCCGCACAGACCGAGCGGCGGGAAATAGGTCGCGATGTCGCTCGCGGCATTTCTATCGCCCAAGGCTTTGCGAATCGCTCCGTTCGCCGCAACACCCCCCGATACGACAAGGCGCGCGCACCCGACGCCGTAGCGCTCGGACCAGAGCGAGTAAGCCGCTTCAAGACGCTCAAGCAAAATTTCTACAACCGTCGCCTGAAACGAAGCGCATAAATCCGCTACCTCTTGAACGCCCAATGGGGAGGCCTTTTCACCCGCATGACGAACCGCAGTCTTTAAGCCCGAAAACGAAAAATTCGGTGTCAGTTCCCCCTTGAGCGGATGGGGAAAGACAAAACGATCCGGGTCGCCATCGCGGGCCGCCCGCTCAAGCGCGGGGCCGCCCGGATACCCCAAACCCAGCCACTTGCCAACCTTATCAAAGGCCTCACCCGCCGCATCATCAAGGGTCGTTCCGAGGCGAACATAGCGACCCACGCCTTCAACCGCCACGAAAAGTGAATGACCTCCCGAAAGAAGCAGGGCTAAAAAGGGAAAGTCTAAGTCAGAAGTCAGGCGCGCGGTCAGTGCATGGCCTTCCAGATGATTGATCGGCAGTAGCGGAACCCCGAAGCCAAGCGAAAGTCCCTTCGCTGCTGAAAGACCAACCGATAAACACCCGAAAAGACCCGGCCCCGAGGTTACCGCTATCGCGCCAAGATCATCGGATGCAAAAGAACCCGATCGTAGCGCCGCGTCCAAAAGATAATCGAGCCACTCTACATGCGCGCGCGCCGCGATCTCAGGAACAACGCCTCCGTAGGGCGCCAAACGCTCTGCCTGGCTGCGAACACTATCGAATAAGATCCGCTCGCCGCAAGCGGCATCCGAGCTGACAAGCGCAACCGCCGTTTCATCGCACGACGTCTCTATGCCCAATACCAAGCCCTTGACACCCATGCTTAACGCCAGAGATTTCGCGCCGTGCTCACGACTTTCGCTCCGGTCTCTCCCCGCTCAAGAACGATAACGATCGGCTCACCGCTCTCGAGCGTCGCGAATATATGGACGAAGGCGAAGGTCTCTAAGAGATCCTCGTTCACAATGCGGGCCTCGTCGTCGGTACGTAACCCGAGAATCAATACGTTCATCGCCATGTCGTCAAGACGCATGTATGCCGCGTCGAGTCGCTCTAAAGGCGCTTGGGAGTCGCGTAACCACATCAGATCGTCAATCTGAACAACGCCGAGTCCTCCTCGCGGCGTCGATTCAATTTCAACAACCGCTATGTGACTGACGACATCATCCGCCTTCGTACTCTTTTGCACCGAAAAACGACCACGCAAACAGGCCGAATCCAATTGTATAAACGCCTCCGCTCGATACGGCGATAGGTCGCTCTCCTCTTCATAGGTCAAACGCCATAGAACCGTGCCAGATAAATGCTCCGGTGCCTCGTCGCCCTCGACCTCCCGCCAGTAAGACGCCTCCTGCGAACCAAGCGCCGAAAGTTCCTCTAACAAGGTAATCCGTTCAGGATCGACTCCCTCCAATGACGAAGAAACAAACTCCGGTGGGGCGAAATCCGTTTGAAAGGTGCCGCAAGAGCCAAGATCCGCTTCGGCTCGCGTCGGACTCTCCTCGGGCACTTCGCTCTCGCGGGTGTCGGCGTCGCTAAGCGGCGGAACCGCATCCACATCTTTCGCGGGTTCAGCCTCGAGAACTTCGGGTTGGGCCTCATCCTGCCGAGCGCTCTGTAGGCCAAGGCGATCCCGAATGACATCGCGATAGTTATAGACGATCAAGGCGACGCAAAGAATGAGAATTCCGATCAAGGGCAGCAAAAGCCGATCCAACGATTTGCGCAAACGGGCAAAGGACAGCCAGCGAAGCTGGCTGGACGTCGGCTTGCGATCCGGCTTGGCGCCAGCGCGCGGGCGTGTTTTCGGCTTGGCGTCTGTGGCCGAGGGAGATCGCTCTGCGCCTTCGCGTTCGCCTTTGGCCTCGTCGCCAGATTCTGGAAGGGGGGGCGTATCGTGCGAAGGTTCCCCGGATGCTTCTGCCTGGGCGAATTCGGCTTCGATCTTGCGAATTGCTGACTCCAGAGTCAAAATCTGCCTTTCGACGGCCTCCTTGCTTAGAGGAGGATCGTAGGATTGTAATCCATCGTTTAACGCTTGTCGGGCCTTGGTATAGAGCGCCTTGCGTGCAGACGTCGTCTGATCGGTGCTTTCAACGGCCTTGCGAAGAACCGAGTAGATGTCCGACATCGCCTTACCCTACGAAGACATCGGGCCGCGTAGCGAAGGTCGCAGCACGGTCGGGACCGGTCGATACGAGGGCCAGAGGCACCCCGCACAGCGCTTCAATGCGTTTGAGGTAAGCGCGCGCTTGTTCTGGTAGGTCGTCCCATCGGCGCAAATTGGCGCAGGAGCCGCTCCATCCGGCCATTGTTTCGTAAACGGGTTGAACGTCGGTCGCTTCGTCGACCCAGGCCGGAAGACTTTCGTAACGGCGTCCGTCAATGGTGTAAGCCGTTGCGATTTTGAGGGCCTCGAGCCCGTCCAGAACGTCGAGTTTCGTGATGGCCATCGAATCGGCTCCGGCGAACTGCACGCTACGTTTGAGCAAAGCCACATCGAGCCATCCACAGCGGCGCGCCCGTCCCGTTGTCGTTCCGATTTCCAGCCCCTTCTGCGCAAGATGTCTGCCGACCCCGTCAGACAGTTCGGTTGGAAATGGCCCCGCGCCGACCCGTGTCGTATAGGCCTTGACAATCGCGAGAATTTTTCCGGTATCGGCGAAGGGCAAGCCGCAGGACACGGCGGCGGAAGCTCCAACCGTATTGGAGCTGGTGACGTAAGGAAACGTGCCGTGATCAATATCGAGCATCGCCCCCTGACCTCCTTCAAAGAGAATCCGCTTGCCTTTTCGTGCCGCCGCATACAAGCGCTCAGGAACCCGCACGGCATAGTCCTTAAGTAAGGCGCGCCACGTCTGTAGGTTTTCGTTCAGCGCTTCGAGGTCCACCGGTGGGGCGCCAAGCGCGCGGCGAAGGGGGTTGTGATGTAATGCGATCCGTGCCAGCTTTTCCCGCAATACACGCCCCTCGATCAGATCACCAAAGCGCAAAGCTCGGCGTCCGACCTTATCCTCGTAAGCCGGACCAATGCCCAGCTTGGTCGTGCCCAAGGCATCCGTGCCCGATGCACCTTCGCGTAGCGCATCAAGTTCGGCGTGTAGCGGCAAAACTAAAGGCGCCGTGTCCGATACCCATAACCGACCCGAAAGATCTATGCCAGCATCCTCAAGGCCCTTGATCTCTTCAAGAAGGTGATCGCATGCAACCACCGTGCCGCCAGCGATAACGGCCGTAACGTGCGGTCGCAAAATGCCCGAAGGCACAATGTTCAGCTTAAAGGTCTTACCGTCAAAGCAAATCGTATGACCCGCATTGTGTCCACCTTGAAAACGTACGACGTAATCAGCTTCACCCGCGAGATAGTCTACGAGCTTTCCCTTGCCCTCGTCGCCCCACTGGGCACCCAAAACAACAAGATTCTGCTTCATTCTCAGGCTTTGCCCCTGTCTCATTGAATCGGTCCTTTGCACCTCTCACCTTCGGCAGATTAAACCGAGCGCGTCAAATCAACAATTGCCCCAATCGCCTTTTTTGGGAATAATCTGATCTCATCGGTTACAAGTGCTTGTCCACCCGTCGCTTCCCTCGAATAACGCGGTATCTGGTGTTTGCCAATCGCCTTTTTTCGGTAAGTCCGCACAATGATTTCTTTGCGACCTGCGCGCAGGCGCTTCTTGACGGTGAGATTACAGGAAAGGCGCTCAAGACCTCGTCGCTTCCACGGCTGCGTCTGATCGTGCCCAACAAACGCGCGCGCCGATCGCTCTACCAGGCCTTCGTCGATCGGTTGGGCGGCGTGGCCCTTCTGCCGCGCGTGGTGACCTTCAATGAAGTCGGAGACGCCGACGAGCCGGTGAGCGCAGACTTGCCGATCCACGACCAGATGAAGATTGGCGGCATGGCGGAGGCGGTCGGGGATGAAGAACGGCATACGCTTCTTGTGCAGTTGGTCCATAAATGGTCTGAGGCTTCGGGCGGCTCATCGTCGGGTCTGCACCGCGAATCTTTTTATCTGGCCCGCGAACTTGCGCGCCTGATGGACCAGCTTGAACTTTTCGACGTGCCTTTGACCAAGCTGGCCCAGATCGAATTTGCAGACCATGCCGAACATTGGAACGTCAACCGGCGATTTCTTGAGATCATTAGCGAGGCCTGGCCACTTTACCTTAAGGAAAACAAGAAAGTCAGCTTGGTGGAGCGACGCCGGATCGTCTCCGACCGTTTGGCGGATCACTGGAAGCGAAACGGGGTGAAAGAACCCGTTGTCATCGCCGGATCGCTTGGCGTTGCCCCGTCCACACGAAGGCTGATCGCAGCTCTTGGAACCTGTTCTGAGGGCTATCTCATTTTGCCCTGGGTCGACCGGGACTTGGAAGACGACGGCTTTAGCGCGCTCGATGGCACGTCGGTTCACGGCTCTCAGCATCCGCAAGCGGCGATAAAGACCTTGCTGGACACGATGAAGCTCGACCGAAGCGCCGTTCGACTCCTCGGCGCATCGGCAGATGCGCCCGCGCGCGCCCGCCAGAGCCTGCTTCGCGAGGTGATGCGCGCGCCAAAGGACAGCGCGCGATGGGAGAGCCTTGACGAACGGCTCGCCGACAGGGACTCGTCTCTCGACTGGCTGACGCTTATCACGGCGCGACACCAGCGCGAGGAAGCCTTAAGCATTGCTCTGGTGATGCGCGAAGCGCTGGAGACGGAGGGCCGCCGTGCGGTTTTGGTCACACCCAACCGCGACCTGGCCCAGCGCGTCGCCGGGGATCTGTTGCGCTATGGCGTTCTGATCGACGATTCGGCAGGGCAGATGCTCTTGGATCATCCCGTGGCACGCATGGTCTTGGAGATTGGTCGTTTTTTCGCAGCTCCCTTCGCGCCGCTTGGTTTTCTGTCGCTGATCGACAATGGCTATTTTGAATCGGGTCTTCCACGGGCGCGCGCGCAGAAGGTGCGCGAAGCCCTCGAGAGAGAAATTTTTCGCAGTGATCGGATCGGGACTCCGATACCCCGTTCCCACGAAGATGTTCTGAACCTTTGGCGAGGCTTGAAGGAAGACCTGACATCTCGCGGTCAGCTTCGTTTATGGCGAGACGGATGCACGCTTTTGGGAGGATTTTCGCGCTGCCTAAGCCCGATTCTGGAACGGCTCGACCCATCGCACCGTCCCCGTCTGGCCGCTTGGGTTGAGGCCCATCTCCATGCGCTCGATGGGCTGGTGAGCGAGACGGCCCGCGCGACGCGCGCCGGTGATGAAGTTCTTCATCGCGTGCGAACGGCGCTCAGCGATTTGGCGAGCTCCTGCATCAAAGACCTTCCGGTGGCCCGCGAGGCTTACGCGGAAGTCCTCGAAGAGCGTCTGTCGCCGGTGCGCTTACCGTCGGCGATTTTCGGCAAGGCGGAGCCTCGCCTCGCCATTCTTGGCCCGTTGGAAGCGCGCTTGCAGACGGCTGACCTAATGATCTTGGGCGGTCTCACCGAGGCGCAATGGCCGCGTCCGATTCGACCGGATCCCTGGCTATCGGGCCAGATGCGCCGTGCCTTGGGGTTGCCCGCCGCCGAGGCGCGTCTCGGTCTGGCCGCCCACGACTGGATCGGCTTTGCGAGCGCTCCGCAAGTCGTCATGACCTTCAGCTCGGAAGTCGGAGGTCGCGCCCAGATCGCCTCGCGCTGGATTCAACGCCTCGAAGCGGTTGCTCGCGAGGGCCTTAATCGAGCCTACCAGCGAGGTCGGACGTATCTGTCGTGGGCGCGCCTGATCGACAAACCCGAAGCGATAACCCCCTGCGCGCCTCCTTCGCCCAAGCCCCCGTTGCACCAAAGGCCGCGCGAGATTTCTGTCACCGATGCCGATCGTCTGCTCGCGAACCCTTACGGGTTTTATGCGGCGAAGATCCTGCGACTCGAGCCGCTTCGCGACGTGAATGAGGACAGCCGGCGCGCCGAAGTGGGAACCGTCATTCACGCGGTTCTCGAAGAGGCGATCCAGACCTTCCCACCGCGTAAGGTCGTCTCGGAAGCGGCCCTTGCAGACTTTGTCGAAAGCCGCTTGATCGACGGCATGGCGACACTTGCCTTTTCGGTTCGTGAGCGAGCCTTGCAGCCGATCTGGGCCAAAAGAATGGCCCGTTGGTTTTCGCTTTGGGAATCGCAACGGCGCGCCACGCTCTCGCGAAGTCTGACCGAGCAGAAAAGCGCCGTGGCCCTGACCTTGCCTAGCGGCCTTCAGGTGCGCCTTAAGGGAAAGATCGACAGGATTGACCTTGCCGGGGACGGCGCGCTGACGGTCATCGACTATAAAACCGGGTCTTTACCGACAAGAGCACTCGTCAACGCCGGTCTTGCGACGCAGCTCTTTCTCAATGGCGCCCTTGTGCTTCGTGATCGCGCGCTTCATCTGCGTGAGCCTCGCCGCCTCGATCAGCTTCTCTATCTTCAGGTTCTGGGCGCGTTGGAGCCTGTCAAAAGCCTGAGCGCAAAACTGTCGGGTGAGGCCTCGGTCGCCGAGGACAGTCAAGCCATTCTCGATCGGCTTGTCCAACTTCTGGACCGGTTCATGCACGCGGATGAGCCTTATCTTCCCTTGTCGGATGGGCGCTTCGCCGCAAGTCGCTATGATGCCTATCATCATTTGGCGCGCTTCTCCGAATGGACGGGCGAACGGTCTGACGATGCGCCGGAGTCGGATGCGTGAGCATTCCGATCAATATACAGCGTCAGGCGCGCAGAGCGCAAAGCAAATCGGCGCATCCGGGTCGCTCCGCTTGGGTCGAAGCCAATGCAGGCTCAGGTAAGACCTATCTGGTCACGAGCCGGATCATTCGGCTTCTGCTGAATGGCGTCCCCCCCTCTGCGATCGTCTGTTTGACTTTCACCGATGCGGTCGCGGTCCACATGACCGAGCGCCTTTTCGAGAGATTGCGCCTCTTTGTGGGCGCCGACGAAAGTTCACTCAGGGCGTCGTTGCGGTCGATTCTCGGCAAGGAGGCCGACGCGCGCGAGCAGATCATCGCGCGCCGTCTTTTTGCCGATGCGCTTGAGACCCCCGGAGGGATCAAGATACAGACGATTCACGCCTTTTGCGAACGTCTTCTGCACTGGTTTCCTCTGGAGGCGGCGGTATCGCCCAACTTCGTCCTTCTCGACGAGTTAAGCGCCGATAGTCTTCTGGTCCAGTCGGTTGACGCGGTGATCGCCGACGATGTGCGTCGAGGCGAGAACAGCGCGTTACGACGTTTACAGCTCTATCTGCCCAACGGGTCGATCATCAAGACGTTGCAGGCTCTGGTAAGGAAGCAGCGCGATATCTTCGCGCCCGTGCACGATGATCCCGCGCGTTTTGAAGCGATGCTGGTCGCGCTGCATAAGGCGCTTGCGCCCGCGCGCCCCAAGGATGAGATCGACAAGGAGATTCTCGACGTGAAGAAGCGCATCGACGGTGAAGAAGCGCGCAGACTCATCGCAGACATCGAGGCGTCAGGTGGCAAGCGCGCCGGAAAACGGGCTATAGATCTAGGCGCAAGCGTCGGAAAGACAGGGCAGGAGGCGCTTCACCCTTACCTTGCTGCGTTTACCCGTTCCGACGGTCTGGAGGTCGTCGCGGAGAACTTTCTCGTGACAAAGCCCTTTACGACGTCTTGTCCGCTAAGCGCCGAGCGCCTCTGTGAGGAAAGAAAAAGACTTGGCGCGCTCGTTGACGAGCGACGCGAGAGAGAACGTCTTGAGATTACCGATGCCTTTCTACGCCTCGGTCAGGCTTGCCTACGACGCTTCGAGCGCAGCAAGGCTGCCCACCGCGTTCTTGACTTTGACGATTTGATCGCAAAAGTGGTCAAGCTCTTCGAGCGCCAAAGTCTGGGTTGGGTTCACTACAAACTCGACCAGTCCTTTGACCATCTGCTCGTCGATGAAGCCCAGGACACCGCTCCCGAACACTGGCGCCTGATCGATCACCTCTGCGCTGAAATGGTCTCAGGCGAAGGGGTTCCGGGGCCTGACCGCACCTTTTTCGCGGTTGGCGATAGCAAGCAGTCGATCTACGGGTTCCAGGGCGTTGATCCCGAGCTTTTCGTCCAGCAAAGAACGGCCTATGCGGAGCGTTTTGGTCGGGCCGCTCGCCCTTTTGATCACGTCGACCTGCTTGTTTCCTACCGCTCGACAGATCTGATTATGGAGGCGGTGGAAGCGATCTTCGGACGGTCCACCTCGGGCCGCGAGTCGCCTGTTTACCTTGGTACGGCCTTCCCCAGGCACCTTTCAAGGCCAGAGGCGACCGGTGGATCGGTCGAGTTGTGGCCTTTGATCCGACGCGCGGTCGATGAAAAAACGTCAGACCCTTGGGAGGGTCAAATGGCATCTAAGCCCGTGGACAGTCCGCACGTGAAACTTGCGCGTCACATTGCCCTAATGCTCAAAAACCGTCTGGGGTCTGCTGTTCCTTTGCGCAACGGGCAGCCATGGCGACCAAGAGACATTTTGATTTTGCTGCGCGAACGCAAGGCGCTTTTCCACGCGCTGATCTTCGAGCTCAAGCGCCACGGCATTCCGATTGCGGGCGCCGACCGGCTTCAGCTCAACGAGCACATTGCCGTTCAAGACCTGATGGCCTTGGGTCAGTTCATCGTGTTCAGCGGGGACGATCTGAACCTTGCGTCGCTATTGAAGGGGCCCTTTTTCGGTCTCGACGATAATGCCCTCATGTCTTTGGCGATCGGGCGCGGCGGAACGCTCTTACAAGCTCTGCATCGTCAGGCGGCTTCGGGAGGACCATTTTCCGAAGTCCGCGACAAACTCATGCGATGGCACGGGCTGGGACTCCGTCTGACGCCCTACGGATTTTTTCAACAGATTCTTGGTTCGGAAGGCGGAATGAAGGCACTTCTTGGCCGTCTTGGCTACGAGGCTGAGGAAGCGGTCAACGTATTTCTGGAAGAGGCTCTGCTCGCCGAAAAAGACAAGGTTGCGTCGATGCGTATCTTTCTCGATGGCTTGAAGGCGCGTGCGCGAGAGGTCAAGCGCCCCATCGTCGGCGATCGGGACGAGGTTCGGATCATGACGGTTCACGGAGCGAAAGGACTGGAGGCACCGATCGTGATCCTTCCCGATACGACAAAAATGCCAAGACAAAGCGCCGACAGTCCGATCGTGAAGGTTCCGCTAGGTGAGTCGATCACGCCGCTCTGGTCATGGGGGCAAAGCGACCCGCTTGCCGAGTTGGTTGACGTTCGCAAGGCGCGGCGCCAAGAGGGGCTGGAAGAATACCACCGCCTTCTTTATGTGGCTTTGACCCGTGCGCGTGAGACCCTGATCATCGCAGGCGCAGAGCCGAAAAGAGGAAAAGTCCAGCCTGAGAGCTGGTACGCCGTATGCGCGCGTGGCCTGGGTTATGACATGGAAACGCGGAGCCAAAACGATGACTTGAAGTCTGTTAAGACGCCCCTGGGCCGAATCATGCTCTGGCGGGCCGCGCAGGTCGGTGGGCGGGCGAAGGTCGGCGACCAAGAGGCGGAAGAAAACCCCGAAGCGCCAGCATGGCTATTCACTCACGCGCCCAAGGATGGGGGCGGGGCGGCGCGAGGCATCGCGCCTTCGAGGACGCGCGCGCTAGGTCCAAAAAACGAGGACGAGCCGGAGTCTTTCCGTCGTGGTCTTCAGTGGCACAAGGTTCTGGAGGCCTTTTGCGCGCATGACGATGCGAAGAAGGAGCGCGATCTGGCATCGCTCGTGCGCCTGCACGCGGATGAGCGGCACCGCGCGCGGATGACAGCGACCTTGAGCGCGCTCTGGGCGGATCGCAAGACGCGCTGGATTCTCGGCGCGGACGGCTTGAGCGAGGTGCCGATTCGGGGTCGCCTACCGATGCGCACTGGCGAAACGGTGATGGTCAGCGGTATCGTCGACCGCTTGGTTCGTCGCGCCGATGCACTTTGGGTCATCGACTTCAAAACAGGGCGCGCCCGTGCGCGCTCGGATTACCTCGACCAGATCAGCCTATACCGTGCGCTTTTGTCGCTTATGGAGAGGGGACCAGTGCGGGCAGGGATTCTATGGATCGACGATCACAGATTGACGCCGCTTGGTGAGAGGCTTTACAATCAGAGCCTTGCCCGACTTGGCATCGCTTAGATGGTCTTGGATGAGGGCAAGTCCGCAACTTCGAGATAAAGGAAGACACATGATTCGTAGCGTCGACGCAGATCACTTTACAAAGGATGTCATCGAAAACGCGCGGCCGGTGGTCGTGGATTTCTGGGCGGAATGGTGCGGCCCGTGTAAGGCCTTGGGGGCTTTGCTCCAAAGTCTTTCCTCAAGCATTACGACCGTGGACTTTGTCAAAGTGAACGTAGACGAGCAAGTTGAAGTCGCCTCGCGTTACGGGATCACGGCGCTACCCACGCTCGTCCTTTTCCAAAACGGACAAGAGGTCGCCCGTCAGGTCGGGCTGGTCTCCGAAGAGACTCTGCGCAAATGGGTGATGCTTGGTGTCGGCGAGGCTCATGGGTGAGCCTTCGGCTTGGTCGCAGAGATTCATTGCTCCGTTACAAAAATCGGCCCGGGTGCTTGGTGGTGGTATCCGGTCTTTGCTATCCCATCGGGCCCTCGACCCGATAACGCTGGGCGAGTTGGAAGACCTTCTTATCGAAGCCGACATCGGCTTAGACATGGCAACAGAGTTGACCGACGCTCTCAGGGCGAAGACCTTTGATCCGAAGGCAGGTGTCGATCCGGTCTTGGGTGAGCTAAGCGGCATGATCGCGCAAAAACTTGCGTCGGTCGCGCGTCCATTGACCTTGAAGCCGCGCGGCGAGGGGGTGAACATTTTGCTCTTTGCGGGGGTCAACGGCGTTGGCAAGACCACGACGATTGGAAAACTCGCGCTGCGCTGGGTTCGCGAGGGGCGCAAGGTTGTGCTCGCTGCTGGCGATACCTTTCGGGCGGCCGCCACCGAACAGCTTTCGATTTGGGCCGAGCGCGCCGGTGCCGAGCTTGTCAGCGACAAATCCGGCTCGGATCCTGCGAGCCTTCTCTTTAAGGCGATAAAGCACACCGAAGCCATCGGCGCGGACATTCTATTGATTGATACGGCCGGACGCCTGCAAAATAAGGATGACCTGATGGCGGAACTTTCAAAAATGGTCCGCGTAGCCCAGCGCTTCGACCCGCAAGCGCCCCACCATAGGATTCTCGTTCTTGATGCGACAACCGGTCGCAACATGGGCTCCCAGATGGAGCATTTTATCGATTCGATTGACCTTACAGGCGTCGTGATCACCAAACTTGATGGCAGTGCGAAAGGTGGCGCACTTCTTGGCGTCGTGCCTTACAATCTGCCGGTTTTCTACGTGGGGCTGGGGGAAAATCAGGAGGATCTGACACCCTTCGATGCCAGAGCCTTTTCCGAGGCGCTCACAGGCCTTAGCGCGTTCTAAGCTATGCCGTTGCGCCGCCGCGATTTGTCCGAAGAGGAGCGCAAGCTCTGGGAGTCGTTCGGACGCAAACTCGACTGCACCTACGTGCCACAAACTCGACCCGCCCAGGGTAAGCGGGTGCGCGAGCCGGTTCGCCATCGCAGCGCGCCAGCGCTGCGCACTCGGGTCGCGCTTGATCCTCCCGGACCGGCGCGCATCCTGCGTCAGGGGCAGGTCAGGCTAAGGCGTGAGGCGCGGCGTCAGGACTTCAGACAAAGCGATGTCATCGACTTACACGGTTTGCGCCTTGAGGTGGCGATCCGGCGGCTTGAGACCTTTTTGCACACGGCCGTCGAGCGCAGATGTCACCTCGTGCTTGTCATCACTGGAAAAGGTCGGGTGTCTGGTTCCGCGTCGGTTGCGGATAGGCCTATCTGGCCCACTGGGGTGATCGCGCGCGGTGTGCGAGCCTTGTGCGCCAGCGCGAGCATGAGGCCCCTGATCGTGGCCTGGGAGGAAGCAGCCTCACACCACGGTGGTCTTGGAGCCCTTTACGTCTGGCTGCGTAAACCCAAGGGGGCGCAGAGCAAGCGAAAATAACGGAAATGAAAACGGGGGCTTTTCGTTTTCGAAAAAGTGTGTATGATGAAGAAAAACAAGAACAAACATCAACGGAATGGAAGGGAGCCGTGCAGAACGCATGAATGAAGAGGAAAATTACGTCGCTTTTCGCGATGTAAGCAAGAGTTACGACGCCAAAAGTTTGGTCGTTAATCAACTCAATCTTAACGTGAGAAAAGGTGAATTCCTTACGATGCTCGGCCCGTCAGGCTCCGGCAAAACGACATGCCTGATGATGCTCGCAGGTTTTGAGACGGTCACCAGCGGTGACATTCTTATCGACGGGAACTCGGTCAAGAATGTGCCTCCTCACAAACGCCATATTGGCTTTGTTTTTCAGAACTATGCCCTTTTTCCGCATATGACCGTCGCCGAGAACCTGGCTTTCCCACTCAAAGTGCGAAAGGTCTCCAAAAGCGATGCCGAGGATCGCGTCAAGCACGCGCTGAGTATGGTCCAGATGCAGGACTTTCTCGAAAAGCGTCCGGGGCAGCTTTCCGGCGGACAACAACAGCGTATTGCTCTCGCACGGGCTCTGGTCTTTGAGCCCTATCTGGTGCTCATGGACGAACCCTTAAGCGCTCTCGATAAGCAATTGCGTGAAAGTGTCCAGTACGAAATCAAACACCTTCACGAACAGCTTGGGGTCACGGTCGTCTATGTCACGCACGATCAGGGCGAGGCGCTGACCATGTCGGACCGTATCGCTGTCTTTAATGACGGCTTCATCCAGCAGTTGGCGCCTCCCGAAGCGCTTTACGAAGAACCACAAAATGCCTTCGTCGCCCAGTTCATCGGCGAGAATAACACGTTGGCAGGACGATCCTTGCATTGTGAGGATGATCTCGTAAGCGTCCGCCTTTCCGACGGGATGGAAGCCAAAGCGCTTAACGTCAATCTTGGGGATTCGATAGGCTCCGACGCTCTGTTGTCGATTAGACCTGAGCGCGTTCATTTCTGCGACAAGGACGATACCCGCTTCGATACGAAGGTCCCCGCGGTCGTCAAGGAAGTCATTTATCGGGGCGACCATATTCGCTATTGCCTCAAGCTGTGTGAGCAGGACGAATTCGTTGTCAAGATCCCGAACAGCAGTCGGGTTGCAAAACGATCCATCGGAGACGAAGCCTTCGTCGCATGGAACGCGCGTGACCTGCGGGCGCTTCACGTAGGTTGACCTCTCGCAGGCAACGTCCAGAAACATCTAATGGAGGTAGTGTTGAACAGAATTGTAACTTTGGTGGGTTTTTCCACTTTGGCCGTTGCTTTGAGCGCGCCAGCCGTAGCGGATGATCATCTCTCGGATGAGATGGTCATCGTCTCTTGGGGCGGGGCTTATTCGGCGTCGCAGAACAAGGCCTATGATCGTCCCTATCTGGCGATGAACCCGGGTCTTGAGATCATCAACGATACGTCCTCTGCGGAGGCAGTTCCCAAAATTCGCGCCATGTCTGAGGCGGACAATCTTACGTGGGATCTTGTTGATGTCGTGGCTGCCGATGCCATCCGATTGTGCGACGAAGGTCTTGCCGAAGAGGTGGATCATGACGCTTTGCTCGCATCGGCGCCTGACGGCACGCCGGCGTCGGTGGACTTTGGTGACATGATCGTTTCGCCCTGCTTCATCCCGCAAATCGTTTACTCGACGACCTTTGGGTACCGAACAGACCTCGTAGGGGACACCCCGCCGACCGATGTTTGTGCTGTCTTTGATCTTGAAGCCTATCCGGGCAGACGCAGTTTGGAAAAACGTGCGATCAACAATCTGGAATGGGCTTTGATTTGCGATGGGGTCGCGCCCGATGATGTCTACACCGTTTTGGAGTCGGAAGGAGGCGTGAGCCGTGCGCTTGCGAAACTGGACACGATCAAGGATCATGTGGTTTGGTGGAGCGCAGGGGCAGATACACCGCAGTTGCTTGCCGATGGCGAAGTCATTATGGGTTCGGCTTATAATGGTCGGCTCTTTTCGCTGATCGAAGAGGATAAGCAACCTGTGGCGATGCTGTGGGACAAACAGATTTTCGATCTCGACGGGTGGATCATTCCTGCGGGTCTTCCTGAGGATCGGCTTGCGCGGGTTCTCGACTACCTTAAGTTCGCGACGGACACGCAACGCTTGGCGGACCAGGCCAAGTATATTTCCTACGGTCCTGCGCGTGCCTCCTCGGCGGCCTTGGTGAGCACCCACGCGGAGCTCGGTATTGAGATGGCGCCGCATATGCCTACCGATCCAGCCAATTCGAAGACGGCTACGCTGTTTTACTATGATTGGTGGGCTGACTATCGCGACGATATCGAAGAGGTCTTTTCGGCGTGGCTATCGAGATAGGTGTGCCTTACGATGCTTAACCTCACGCCTCGGGCCGTCGTGGCCCGGGGCACATCATTCGACCCGATTTCTGCCTGGGCTTTGCCCTTTGCCTCTGGGCGATTTTCCCACTGTGTGGTTGCGCCTAGGTTGAGGCACGATAGGGTGAAGATCTTCGGTGAGCATCCTCTTTTCTCTTCGGAGAAAGGAAGAGAAAAGAAGCCAAGGCTTTTGTGCGCGCCGATGCGCCCCTTTTTGCGCGCGCCGATGCGCCTCTTTTTGTGCGCGCCGATGCGCCTCTTTTTGTGCGCTCCGATGCGCCCCTTTTTGTGCGCTCCGATGCGCCTTTGGGCCGGATGGTTTTCTGGCCTGGCCGGTTCGGTTTTCGACCTTTCTTCCCGTGATGTCGACCGTCGCAGCGGGCTGCACGGCCTTCGGATTTTGTATTTTTCGCCGTCTTTGCGGCGAGTAAATTGACATTCTTTGTATCATTGTAAACCTAAAGGAGAAAACTATGAAGAAAATCATTTGTCTCTGCGCTATGGCGTCGTTGGCAGCTTTTGCCAGCGCGCCGGCGCTCGCAGATGATCATCTCGCTGATGATTTGGTCATCGTTTCTTGGGGCGGGGCTTATGCGGCAATGCAGAATAAGGCCTTTGATCTTCCCTATCTGGCGATGAACCCGGACGTCACAATCACGAACGACACTTCTGCCGCCGACGCGGTTGCGAAGCTTCGTGCGATGTCTGAGGCGAACAATTTGACCTGGGATCTGGTTGACGTGATTGCGACGGATGCGATTCGTTTGTGCGACGAAGGTCTGGCGATGGAGATTGATCACGATGCGGTTCTCGCGTCGGCTCCGGATGGCACGTCGGCTTCTGACGACTTTGGCGACAAGATCATTTCGCCGTGTTACATCCCGCACACGGTTTATTCGACGACCTTTGGCTATCGGACGGACCTCGTTGGGGACACGCCCCCTACGAACGTATGCGACGTCTTTGATCTTGAGACCTATCCTGGCAAGCGGAGCTTGGAGAAGCGTGCGATCAACAACTTGGAATGGGCATTGATTTGCGATGGCGTAGCGCCTGAAGATGTCTACGACGTGTTGGAAGCTGATGGCGGTGTGGCGCGCGCGCTGGCGAAGCTTGATACGATCAAGGATCATGTCATTTGGTGGAATGCTGGTGCCGATACGCCGCAACTGCTTGCGGATGGAGAAGTCGTGATGGGTTCGACGTATAACGGCCGTCTGTTTGCCTTGATTGAAGAGGCCAAGCAGCCCGTAGCCATGCTCTGGGACCGCCAGATTTTTGATCTTGGTGGCTGGATTGTTCCGTCGGGTCTGCCCGAGGATCGTCTCGCACGCGTTTTCGACTATTTGAACTTCGCAACGGACACGGAACGGTTGGCGAATCAGGCGAAATACATTTCGTATGGTCCCAGTCGGGCGTCGTCTGCGGCTCTGGTCAGCACGCATGCTGAGCTTGGCATCGAGATGGCACCGCATATGCCGACGGCTCCTGCAAATGCGACGACGGGAACGCTATTCTCCTATGACTGGTGGGCTGACTACCGCGATGACATGGAAGAAGCCTTTTCGTCCTGGCTTTCCAGGTAGTTCTCGTTCACTGGATACATTGATTTAGCTCGCTTGCGCGTTGGGTTTATGTATCCGGTTGCATGTGGTTCACACCTGCGGGTGAGACCGTGAGGCGTGAACCATCCTGCACGATCCCCGGGCTGTTGTGGCCCGGGGGCAATCGGCGGTTTGCTGTTGGATTTTTGATCTCGGCGCACCGCCCCTTTTACGGCACGTGATATTCAGGTAAGGTACACCATGGCCAGCAACGATCAGACATCCCTTTCGCTCGAAGGGCAGAATCTCGAAGCCCAATTTCGTCGCTCGTTTCGTCGAGAGACCCTGCGGACCTTGCTTCTGATCGCGCCTCTTTTCGTCTTTGTGATGATGACGTTCATCGTGCCTATCGGATACATGCTCGTTCGCTCGGTTGATAACTCTATCGTCCCTGAGACCTTTCCGCGTACCGTCGATGCGCTGGAAGTCTGGTCGGAGGAGGACGGAAGCACGCCTCCGGAGAGTGTTTACGAGGCCTTTGTCCTCGATCTTCGCGAGGCCGTCGAAGTCAAAACGCATACGCGCGTCGGTCAACGGCTCAACTACGAGCGTAGCGGTATGTCGAGTCTGTTCCGTAAGACCGGTCGCGGGGTGAGGGGCATCGAAGAAGGTCCCTATAAGGCTGCGCTCATCGAGGTAGATGATCGATGGGGCGATCCGGTGACGTGGCGTCTATTCAAGAACTTTTCTGGCAACTACACGTCGGGTTACTTCCTCGCGTCGGCTGATCTGTCCGTGGACAATGCGGGTGACATTGTTCGTGTGGAGCCTGAGCGTCGTATCTATGTGCGTATCTTTATTCGCACGATCATCCTGAGTATCATTATCGCGGCGGCGACGCTCGTGATCGGTTATCCTGTCGCCTATCTCATCGCCAATAGTGCATCGGGTACAGGCAACCTTTTACTGATTTTGGTTCTGTTGCCCTTTTGGACCTCTTTGCTTGTTCGAACGTCCGCATGGAAAGTCTTGCTGCAACAACAAGGCGTCATCAACGACCTCTTCGTCTTTTTCGGTTTGATCGCCGATGATGCGCGCCTGACGATGATCAACAATACGACCGGTACGCTCATCGCCATGACCCATATTCTGCTTCCGTTCATGATCTTGCCGATTTATTCGGTCATGCGCAGTATATCGCCCTCTTACGTCTCCGCGGCGCGCTCGCTCGGAGCCCCGCCCATGCGGGCCTTTTGGACCGTTTATTTCCCAAATTGTCTTCCCGGGATCGGTGCAGGGCTTATACTTGTCTTTATTCTTTCGATTGGCTATTACATTACGCCAGAACTTGTCGGCGGACGTACCGGCATCTTTATATCGAACAGCATTGCGCACCATATTTCCTCGACGCTGAATTGGGGTCTTGCGGCTGCTTTGGGCGTGCTTCTGCTTGGTCTGGTTCTCGTGATTTACTGGATCTACGACTACACCGTAGGCTTCGACCGCATTTCGATGCGCTAAAAGAGGCCTTTCAGACAAGACCGCGGTTAGTCCAGACGAGACCGCGGTTAGCCCGCTAGGGCGTCAAGACGGTTTTGTATCGCTTGCAGGTCAATCCAACTTTCTTTTTTGCGTTGGGGCTGGCGCAGCAAAAAGGCGGGATGGTAGGTTGCCATCGCCGGTATGGACCGGTCTGCATCTTCATAGGTCAGCCAGCGCCCGCGAAGCCGTGTAATGCCTTCGCTCTCCCCGCTCAGGGCGGCGGCGGCCACCCCCCCTAGGTAGACGATCAAACGCGGCGCAACGAGCGCAATGTGCTTTTGGACAAAGGGCCGGAACATCGCGACTTCTTCGTTGGTCGGCTTGCGGTTACCCGGCGGCCTCCACGGCAAGATGTTGCTGATATAGACGCTTTGGCGATCAAGATTGATCGCCGCGAGCATGCGGTTGAGCAGTTGTCCCGAGCGCCCCACGAAGGGCAAGCCCTGCAGGTCTTCGTCACGACCCGGTGCCTCGCCGATCAGCATCAGCGGCGCTTGCGGATTGCCATCGGAAAAGACGAGCTTGTGCGCGGTCTGCTTGAGGGGGCTATGTTCAAAGCTCGCCAACAGGCGACGAAGAGAGTCAAGATCCGAAGCGGACTGCGCGAGGCGCGCCGCATCAGCCAGAGCGTCGGCAAAGCGGTCGCCGGAGGCGACCGCTTTGCGCTTGCGCTCCGGTGCGGCGGCAGGCTCAGGCATGAGCGGGGCCGGGGTCGGTGTGGGGGTGGCCCTTGGCGCCGGCGCCGAAGGCTGATCGGCGTGCGCGCTCCAATCGGTTGGCCTGTCCGATGTCATCGGGTCGATGCCCATCGCCTGATACCAGTCGAGAACGGCTTCGAGGGCCTTGCGCGGCGATTCCACGATCAGGCGCGCGGTGCAAAGTTGTCCTTGAGCCAGAGGTCAAGGCCCTCGAGCGGGATCGCCCTGCGCGAGGCGTCCGTGCGCAAGGCCACGTCGATCTCGCCGTTTTGCACCCCTCGGCGTCCGACGACGATCTGCAAGGGAATACCCACGAGATCGGCGCGCGCGAACTTCTCGCCCGGTCGATCCCGACGATCATCGTATAGAATGTCGTAGGACTGTCCCAGGCGATCATAGAGCTCGTCGCAGGCGGCACAGCACGCCTCGTCATCGGGGCTGACGTTAAGGAGAATGATCTCGAAGGGAGCGACGATTCGAGGCCAGACGATGCCTCTGTCATCGTGAAAGACCTCGATCAGGGTCGCGACAAGACGCGACGGTCCGATGCCATAAGAGCCCATATGGACCGCGCGGGAGGCGCCTTGGTCATCGAGAACGAGAGCCTTGAGCGTTTCTGAATAGAGGGTGCCAAAGTAGAAAATATGGCCCGCTTCGATGCCGCGGCTTTCGCGCCGCCGATCCGGGGGCACTTGCGCGGCAAAGCGCTCTGGATCATGCTGATCGTCGGTGGCCGCATAAGGCGTCGTCCACTTGGCGACCTCGGGGCCAAGATCCTTGTCGAAGTCGATGCCATCGTCGGGAACTTCCAGATCGAAGAGCGTGCCGTCGCAGTAGACTTTGCTTTCGCCGGTCTGCGCCAGGACGACGAACTCGTGCGACTTGTCCCCCCCAATCGGTCCCGTTTCGGCGCGCATCGGTATGGCTTTCAGACCCAAACGCGCGAAGGTCTTGAGGTAGGCGATGAACATCTGGTTGTACATATGGGTCGCGCCCGCTTCGTCGAGCGCGAAGGTATAGGCATCCTTCATGAGAAATTCCCGGCCGCGCATCACGCCAAAGCGCGGGCGAATCTCGTCGCGAAACTTCCACTGGATATGGTAGAGGTTCAGCGGAAGGTCACGCCACGATTTTACGTAAGAGGCGAACAAAGAGGTGACCATTTCCTCATTTGTCGGCCCGTAAATCAATTCGCGGTCGTTGCGGTCGCGCAGGCGCAGCATTTCCTTCCCGTAGGACTCATATCGACCGCTGGTGCGCCAAAGGTCCGCCGATTGCAAGGTCGGCATCAAAATCTCCAGCGCCCCGGTTCGGTTTTGCTCCTCGCGTACGACCGTGCAGATCTTTTGCAGGATGCTCATGCCAAAGGGAAGCCATGAGTAGATGCCTGCCGTTTCCTGACGTATAAGTCCGGCGCGCAGCATGAGCTTGTGCGATACGATTTCCGCATCGCGCGGCGCTTCGCGCTGACATGGCAGGAAATAGCGTGAAAGTCGCTTTTTTTCCATTAGGATAAAACCTCCATCAGTTTGTCTTCGATTCGCTTTTGCTCTGCGGGGTCGGTGATCTTTTGATGCGCACGATCAGTCACGTAAAACACGTCGATCGCTCGCTCTCCATAAGTGGTAACGTGCGCCGATGCAAGCAAAAAGTGGTGCGACTCAAGCTCGCGAACCAGATCGTATAGAAGACCCATCCGATCCTGACCCTTGACCTCAATCACGGTAAAACGATCCGAAAAGCAGTTGTTCAGCATGACTTCCGCCGTCACCGGGAAGAGCTTGCTTTTCGCCATGCGTTTCGAACGAAAGCTATGCTCTTGCAAGGGAAAGTCGCCGCCTATGACCTGTTCGACCCGTGCGATCAGCCGTTCAATTCGCTTGTTTTCGTCTGCGTCCTCGCGCAAGGTGCGCCCGAGGGTCACCGCGTCGGCCGCCATTCCGTCGCGCGTTTGCGATGTCTGAGCCTCGACGATAGAGGCCCCCGCCGACGCTAGGCCGCCGGCGATTAGCGATAGGAGACCGGGACGATCTTCGGTCGCAAAGTTGATCTCCGTAAAGCCCGTGGAGGTGTCGGTATTAAAGGAGGCGCAGAGCTTCTGCCCATCGCGTCTACAGGTGCGCAGGAGCTCTGCCTGGGCCACTTGACGCGCCAGCGTTGCCCGTCGCCAATAGGGGCGGTAATGGCGCGCAATGTGGGTGTCGATTGCGTCCTGATCCCACCCACGGCTATGCATTTCGTGGGCAAACGGCGCGGTGGCACCAGCGTTGGAAAGAAAACTGAAACCGCCCGAGAGTAAGGGTTCGGTTTGAAAATAGAGCGTGCGCAACAACTGGCGCTTCCAAGCGCTGCATACCCCCGGACCCACGGCATGCATATCGCAAACGGTCAGAATCAAAAGCAGGTTCAACCGCTCGATGGTCTGGACTTCGTGAGCAAAGTCGCGCGCGGTCCTGTCGTCGGCCAGATCACGGGTCTGCGCGATATCGCTCATCAGAAGATGATGACGAACGAGCCAGGCAGCCGTTTCGGTCTCGGCGGCGGAAAGACCCAGCTTGGGGCCAAGGCGTTTCACGACGCGCGCGCCGGCAATGGAATGGTCTTCTTTGCGCCCCTTGGCAACGTCGTGCAACAATACAGCGACGTGCAAAGCCCTGCGGTGTCGAATGCCACGGATCAGACGCGATACAAGCGGAAAGTCATCGACGAGTTCACCCCGCTCTAGACGGCGCAGAACCTTCATGGCAATCAAGAGGTGTTCGTCGACCGTATAGTGGTGGTATAGGCTGAACTGCATCATCGCGACGATTTTTCCGAAGGCCGGAAGCAGGTCGCCCAGAAGGCCCGTTTCGTTCAAAAGGCGCAACGTCGAACCCGGGTCTTTCTCGTGACACAGAATCGACAAAAAGAGCGCGAGCGCATCGGGATCGTTGCGAAACGCGAGCTTGCGGCGCTTGCGTGCCACACCAATCCAGCGCAAGGCATCGGGATGAATGGCGTGATCTGTCACTTGCGCCGCCGAAAAGGGTGCGAGTAAGTCGGCGTTCGTCGCGCGCTCAAGGACTTCCTCTCTTGGCATAAGACGATCCTGACGCAAACAAAGATCCGGAAATCCGTTGACGTCCCGGTCCCGCTGGTTGAACAGTCGCGGCAAACGCCATGAGGTCTGGGGCGTGCTCAACTCAAGCGACGTACACAAAACCCGGGTCAGATGTCCGACTTCGCGTGCGTTAAAGAAATAGCGCCGCATAAAGCGTTCGACGGCTTTCATGCCCTCCTTGCCCCGATAGGTCCCAAAGGCGGCGATCTGCCGCTGAAGAGAAAAATCGAGGCGCTCCTGAGGGCCTTCGCTCAAAAAATGCATGTGCGCACGCACCGTCCATAGAAAGTCGGCCGCGCGGCGAAAACGATGCACGTCGTCGTGGGTCAGAACCCCCTCGCGCACGAGATCACGGGCGCGCGCGTCGGGGTAGAGACTCGCCAGAATCCAAAAGAGCGAATGCAAATCGCGAAAGCCCCCTTTGCCCTCTTTGATATTGGGTTCGACTTGGTAGCGGGAATCTCCTGTTCGCGCGTGGCGCATCTCGCGCTCGGCCAGCTTGGCCTCGATGAAGCCGCGCTGGAAGTCACCCAGAATCACCTGACGAAACCGCGTCACGAACCGATCAAAAGCCGCGGTGTCACCGCGCAAAAAGCGACGCTCAAGCAAAGTCGTTCGGATCGTCATGTCTTCGCGCGCAAGGGCAATCGCTTCTGACCGGGTTCGCGTCGCATGACCAACTTTCAGTCCGATATCCCATAAAAGAGGCAAAAACGAGCGCATGAAGGTTTGGCTTGCTGGATCGTCTGCCTTGGGAACCAAAAAGAGAAGATCAACGTCTGAGAACGGCGCGATGGTGCCGCGACCGTAGCCCCCCACAGCGATCAGCGTCACCGAGCGGGCCAAGACCCCGCTCTTGTCATCGACAAGATGCCGCGCGCAATCGAATGCACCCAGAAGAATCCTGTCATTCAGCGCGCACAGGCGTTTCGCCGTGCTCGTGCCCTTATCGCCCGCTCGCAAAGCCGCATTGATCAAAGCGCGCTCATGCCCCAGAACCCCCTTAAGGTGATCAATCGCTTGTCCACGAAAGCGATTGCGATCGGGTTCAGTTGCCATCAGATCGCGCAGGGTCTTTTGTAGGCGTGCGAGTGAAAGCTCGCTCGGATCAGGCCGACGGCGTAAGCGCGTCGCTGCCTTCGGCGCCGGTGCGCTCACGACCCACCGTTAATCGTTCGCGCTTGCGCTTGCAGTTTGAACAAGGTCTCGAGCGCAGCGCGCGGCGAAAGGGCATCCATATCCATCATCGAAAGCTCGGCGAGCAGGCGGTCGCCTTCGCCGGTCTCCTCCGGTGCCTCTTCCGTCTGGGAACTCGCGAACAGGGGCAGATCGTCAACCACCTGACGAAGCGCGCCGCTTCGGTCGTTTTTCTCAAGCTGGGACAATACCGAGGCGGCTCGCTTAACGACGCGCTCCGGTAAGCCCGCCAGTCGCGCCACCCGAATGCCGTAAGACCCTTGCGCCACCCCCGCGATCACTTCGCGCAAAAAGACGATTTCGCCTTTCCACATTTTGACCGCTAAGGTCGCATTGCGCAGGCGCGAGAGCTTTTTTGCCAAGGCGGTCAACTCATGAAAATGGGTTGCGAACAGCGCGCGGCTTCCATTGACGTCGTGCAAGTGCTCCACCGAAGCCCAGGCAATGGATAGACCGTCGAAGGTGGCCGTTCCCCTTCCGATTTCATCCAAAATCACCAGGGAGCGTTTTGTCGAGCGGTTCAATATGGCTGCCGTTTCGACCATTTCGACCATAAAAGTCGAGCGCCCGCGCGCAAGATCGTCGCCCGCGCCCG
>JAAUXV010208390.1_pt1 | contig 37899 bp, 29 predicted proteins | sample 7278181 | NCBI WGS metagenome assembly JAAUXV01 (sample SAMN14350114, study PRJNA611818) | marine sediment metagenome | isolation source: surface marine sediment (2.1m) | place: French Polynesia: Moorea | collected 2018-08
CATGTTTTTTGTAAAACTGGACGTGTTTTTGTAAAACTGGACGTGTTTTTGTAAAAACTAAACGTGTTTTTGTAAAAACTGAACGTGTTGTTGTAAAACTGGACGTGTTTTTGTAAAACTGGACGTGTTTTTGTACATCTCGCCGTTTATGACGGCTCAGGCGTGCCATAATAATACATACCGATTGCACGAGTCTCTGTATGAGCTAATGCCAGCGCAAGGAGTCCGACCACGAACACATTAATGATTCCCATGATGGCACACCTGATAAAAAATAATTATACAGTAATTATTTAACCGTTTGTTAACGAGGAGAGGGTGGCACCCCTAACATTTTTTGTCATCTGTTTAAACCAGGTGAGAGTTTGTATTTTTTTCTGAAGATGTAGTTGCACGAGTGGAGTTTGTGTTCACCCAATTGCTTTTGTGTTCGAACATGTTTTTCATCGCTAACCAGCAATGCAGTATAAACTGCTTGTTCAAGCGTAATTCGGCTTAAATCTGAGGATCACTCTCGATTAGTTCAATTCCCTTAGTCGTCATTTTCCGGGTTTCTAAAAAAAGTACCGCGTAGAAAAGTGCAATATTTTACGAATGGTGCAACATATCAATGTAATATTTTGACACATGGTACCTACAACTTTTAAGGGATCACTTCAAAACTCAACCGGCGGTTGACCGCCCGTAACCGGCGGTTCTGGGCGGTTGCTATTGTTTTGAACAATGGCAACCGCCCGGAACCGGCGGTTCTGGGCGGTCAACCGCCGGTTGAGTTTTGAAGTGACCCCTTACCTCGTATGGTCCTATTAAACGCCGTTAAAATCGATGGTGGTTTTTACAGACTCATCCTGTTACAATTAGCCCCCGATTTTTTAACCGTACGGGATGTGTTTAAAGGGAAATTCGTTTACACTGATAATTTTAATACTATTTGAGTTATGCCATTGTACCTGAAAACCTTTTGGTAGAAAAGTGCAAATAAAGAGATAAATGAGAGTTCACACAGTTTCATTGTTTTAATTCAAAATACACGCCAATACAACTTCATTATAAAATAGACCTCGTGGTAAAAATGCCAAATGCATTATGCGATCTAGGGGAATTAGCCGGAAGTTGAACGTGTAACATTTTCAGTTTAATTGAGGGGCTCCTTAGGAGAGGTACATAAAGCCCCACCTGCATTGGACCAGCGGTTCCAATTGAAAGATTCATAAAAAAATAGAAACAAAAAAGTGTAGTCCTTCTTTCTCACGATCAAAGCTCCCAACTGATCCCGCTAGATTGCGACGCATAATGTTATGTCACTGCTTTTATTAATACACAAGTGTCCTTCCTTTATGAATCAATAGTTTGCGGCTGAGCGAGTCAGTATAGTTCATTACAACGGTATGATAGAGCCGTCACCTCGATGAGTTAACCCCTAATAATAGTTAAGTACTTTTGAGTTTGAGTTTCCTTCGCCATTCCATTTTTGTAGGCGTTGAAAACAACGGCAGCTATACACGTTTACCAATCTTATAGTCCGTCCGGTATAAAATGGCGCGTAACCGCCATGCATAATAGCTAGATAGGCCGATTGCGAATATGATAGGTTTTTACTTCAAGCTGCACATACATTTTACAGCCGGCAAAAATACTTATTATTCTAGCAAAGAGCACTAATGAAACGCAGGTCGTACGCGGATCACGTAGCGGTTTGTCAAGGTTTCAGAACGCGCGGTCACAAACAATTTTCGGCTTCAAATTTAGAGAGATGAAAAAACTCAGTTTTTGGCACCGATTATGGATCCTTGCGACGGGCCAAAGCTCTCAAATCACCGGAGATGTGCGCCAAATTTTCCCCGTTTCGATGATATCTTGCAAAGCATTCGGGAGTGCGACAGATTAGCTTGCTACACACAGTTTCACATATGTGTCATGTAAACTAGGAAGTGATCGTCGCAGACCTCTATTTTGGAATCTGTTCTCCTTTGCCAAACCGGAACTCCGCCCGATGTCGACTGGCCATGGCAACCAATTATCTCTAAGTTTGGGCCGGATTCGGAAAAGTTTACCGTGTGCGGTATCCTGAGTTCAGCCGGTTCTAAGAAGCTCAGCCCAAGAGGCCGAGAACTCACGATGGGAGTGGCTGCTCTGGCCGTTGTACCGAAATCGGGAAGACGCCGATCATCCAATGTCACCGCGAGGGTGATTTTTGTCGGTTCCTCTAGCGCCCCGGGTGGAATACGCAACGACACGCCCGTATTTCCCACAGTAAGGGTAGCGCCGCTTTTGTCGACTAGCGCGGTGACCTCGGGTGGTTCACAACAACGTTGGTCATCAAGTTGATCGCAATGTCTTTCCCCCGACATCGCCTCGTCGCAATCCGTAATCTGCAATCTCGACATTGCCTCGCCGCAATCTACAATGCCAACCATGACGGCTTCTTTCGCATCGTACCCCCGGCTACCAACTTTAGCGGACATTTCATGCGTCTGCGAGTGTGTTGCCGAGGCACCCGGCATTTATAGGCAGTTGCCTTTTGACGTGTCGAACGGGAACGTTTCACGCACCCCGAGTGTTTTACGAGCCTTTTAGAAATTCAAATCGTCGGTCGTATCACATAACTATACAACGCGGTATGCGTTTCGAGAAAATCACGTTTGAAAATCCTTACGTTGAATTTGGGTTCGAAATTACTCTTTCACTCAGTATATTTTCATCAAACGAACTGATTTAGTATCTAAACACGCTAAAGATTCTTATTTTGTATGATTTTTATAACAATATCCGAAGAGCTTGTTTCCGAAAACCTCTTACACCCAATCCGACATGTTACTCATTTTCGTAATTTACTTATAGGGCGATTATAATAAATTTTAAAATATTCGAATCTCGTCAAATATGTTCTATTTTGTGGGTAGCTTTCATTTGACATATTCCCCACAGTGTACAAAGTGGTTAAAGGTGTGAACGAATGACATGCAGAAGCGGATGTAAGAGGCTTTGGAACCAAACAAGACTTTATTCCTTTGTTTTTCTTTATGTTTGTAAATATTTTATGACAGCACCAAGAACGGTTCTTATAATTATAGAATTTGAAATTTGTTGATATCTTCTATTCCAAATTTCAAGTAGAATCGACATTTTTCATTTGTAGTGAATTTTGTGTTGAAAATTGGTTATTTTGCTGTGACCTAAGTTTCAAATGAGCAACGTGTCAGGACTGGATGTAAGAGGTTTTGGAATTGGGCTCTTCATTTCCGGGGATAATGCTTAACATGTTGTTATAGATTTATATGTGATACGATCTGTAGTCACGATGTTCGTATAGCGCGCTGTATACAACTCTTTGGATACAATGTTTACGCCGTTGAAAACCATGCGGTTATTTGTATAAAACTGTTTGTGATACACAAAGTTCTGAAAACACGCAAACAGACCAAAACCAGTGTTTTATATTTTGTTACCGAGGACGAGTATAGGTCTGTAGACCTTGGTAATAATAAATATCTCAAAATATGTTCAAAAATGTCACAAATCTCGTATAGACCGTTGTGTGATGGGACCAACAAAAAAACCAGCATTTTATCGTCACAAAACGGTTGCACTACGTTTTAACGTTAGAAATAAGGGTCGACATTTTGTCTGTAGATGTTGCATAATGACGAGTGTTGATAATACTATACAGCCGTCCTCGTATGAGGACACGTTGCTGGCTTGAAAGGGTTAGAAACCGTCAGACTTTCTATTAAACTTCAATGTTGGCATACTCTTTTTTGCAAAAATTACGCGTCTGGCAAACGTTTTATTGTATCTATACAACACGGTTAGAAAACAAGCCCGCTTTGACAGAGGATGGTACAAATTCTTCACCGGCTCAATATCTTTCCATCCGCCGCAGTAGCGGCTTTCTGCATCCGCGCAGTTACTTATGAGTATGGAATAGATTGGTCTCAGATTGCTCCATCCGTTGGCATTGTAATCGTCTATCCGGCAATGGTCTATGTGGAGAAATGAAAGCTGCTTGCACTCGTTCACCAAATCGATCAACGCATTCCAAATGGCTCGGTCGATGCTAATACTCCGCATACGAAAACATCTCAGTTCCGGAGAGCAACGTGTCCTTACCGTTTTAAACGTAGAAACGCCAGCTGCTGGACCATGTACCGCAATACTCACAACGCCTTTCCACCGTGGGCCGTCGTGCAGCAATCCGTACCACCTTTTACAAACCCTAATATAGGTTTTCCCGGTCAAATTCGCACAATGTTCGTTCAAATCCATTTTTGGATCACTCAATTTTGTCCTGGCAAAATCGGAAAATGCATTTGTTAATTTCAATTTCGTCTATGGTCGATCATTTTCAAGCTTTGTGCACAGGATTTCTTGAATTGACAGCACAAATTCGTCATAGTCATTTGATTTTCGTCTGATCACACAAATTCGTCGATATAGTCCATCGGAATTCGTCTTTGGTCAATCAAATTCAGAAAAAGATCATTAAAATTAGTCAATTAAGCTATACATGGATGTATAACTCATTTCAGATAAAAAAAGAAATATGCAATGTATGAATTTCTGATAAAATAAGCAGGTCCATTATGTTGCTATTTTGGGGTGGGGGATTCATGACCAATACTTATTTGATCATTCCATGGTCTACATTTATATAACATGTGTGTCAACAAATAAATAAATAATGAATAAAAAAATAAATAAATAAAATATACATCTTTCATTTGGAACGTATATAAAAATAAACGGGCCTAATTATTTTGAACCTTTTCTTTGCACAGACACAAAATGTGAACCCAACCACTTAATGAAACCAAATAAAGTTCCTCAATATATTCGTGAAGCGTAAATCTTACAAATTAAGGTAAGAGACCTAAAAATATTGTAGGGAATAGGGCGTGATATATATTTCCACATGCACTAAGACTTCAAAGTTGCAGATCTGCTCATGGTGAACATAACATCCAAACATTCACCATCATATCAAATAAATAAATAAAATAATAAATAAATAAATAAATAAATAAATAAATAAATAAATATATAAATAAATAACCTGACGAATTTGAATGAATTTCTTGTTGAAAATGAATGATCAAAGACGAATTTTATGTCAACATTATGTAACTTCTCCAAGGTCAGACGAACCTGTCGTGATTACGACGAATTTGATTGACCAAACACTGAAATGGTTTGACCATTGACGATTTTGAATAATCATCGGACGAAATTGAAATTAACGAATGCTTACTCCAACTTTTCCGGGACGGATTTGATTGATCAAAAAATGAATTTGAACGAACATAGTGCGAATTTGACCGGGAAAACCTATATTAACAACAACAACAACAACAACAACAAAATACAACGACGCAAAATAGGGCGGCACTCTCGAGTGTCGCCTGCTTTAGCGGTCACTATTCTGACATTTTTTGCGCTGCGTTTTCAGCCCTGCTCGAGCAAATTCAAATTGGACCCGAACTTTTGACCTTAGTGCCTCTAATCCCACGGTTACTTCGTACCGTACGTGCAACTATATCGCACTGACGGTAAATCCAATGTGACATCTCTTACCTTCAATTTCATATCGGTTATTTCTTTTTGAGTATAAACCTTTTACTCCAACATTGCAGAATATTATGCCATTTTAAAAGACCTTGAAATGTATCCAAATTAGACATTTTATTTTTTATTTTTTGAATAGTTGCAGGTTTCCGAAGAAAGTTGTATATTCCACATGCAACTATATTGCACATACCAAAAAATTGTCGTCACAAATAGCGCATACAACTGTATTGCACCAACACGGCAACTTGCGCTTTCTCACACCCGTCCGTCTTCCTTTTTTCATTAAATTTGACTATTCTGCATAAATTATCATCAGTTTTTTAATATTCGTGGGAGCCTCTCAGAATATTAATCTGCGTAGGGCGCTTTCAACCCACCAAACTCTATCACCGTCAAACTGCAATAAGAAATGCTTACCGTGTGGAAACAAGTTTGTCTTGAATGGGCAGGAAAGAGAAGATTATGTGGAGTACGTCATCGTTTAGCTGCAACATGGTGTTGCCAACAAAGGTTGGCGCTCGACACTATATTATGTGAGCAAGCTCTCTCCCTTTTATAAATAAAGCTTAAACGCAATGCGGTCCGTTACATTTATTTGCTTTGACATTATTGGTCCTTCGCAAAAAATACACGTTGTTTTCACGCGCAATTTTTTTGACACTACAAAGTGGTACGAGTAATATTGTTTTTATTTAAGTTCTCAAAGGGTGAGGGGAATCAAGGACGGTGACAAGATCAAACCGATATCAATAAGAAGTTGATAAACTTTATCCTTTCTTCATGGCTATTTGCTCGATATGACATGGAAACTTTGAGTATTAAAACTTTTCAATTATTTATACGATATTACGCCCGGTAAGGCGTTACGGTTATACGATTTGAAACAAATTGAGTCACCCCCCTTTTGGGTCGTGTGGAACTAGGTCGCGCCTTTAGTGTTTTATTATTCCAACCGTTGGAGAGACCGTTAATATTGCAAAACGAACTGCTTCGCGATTTCTCCCCTTTGTTGCGTACGATCGTGACTTCGATAATTGGTCGGGCGGAACTAGGTCACCCTATTAGTTTTATTATTCCGACCGTCAAAATCCGTTCGAAAAACAAATCGCTCTCGTTGGTTTTAATACCCAACTTATTTAGACTTATATGGACTACAATCTTATCGGCGAGAAGATATCCGAGATGCGGTTCTCGCAAGCCGCCGTAAGATCGTTTTCGGAGGCAACATGTTGCCTGTGTTTGCAAGTGAGAACGGGTTCAATTCTCATAGGATTATGGCATCTGATTGGACAGTTGTTTGCAATATACCTTATAGCGTCCATGGTGATTAGGGAAAATGATGACGCTAAAGACAGAAAGGAAACTGCTCTGGAATACCAACATGATGCATCGGATTACTGTGTAGGTCACCATCTTCTGCTATTTCTTGATCACGGCCATGTTGATGAAAGGTGTAAAGCGGCATCAATCCGGCTGTCTACTACCGTTCCTTTGTCTACAACTCTTTGATTTTTTCGTCACCTGCCTCGCAGCTGTTGGACTAGTGTCGTACTACCCAGATTATGAGGATAGCACCAAGGTGCGCCTCCGTACGGGGCGTAATGAGAGGGTAGGAGAGTACATCCATCCATCCACGAATTTTATCTTTCCGAGTAGTAGTAGGAAACGGTAGCCGACGGCTACCGTTTTGACATGTGTGGCATGCAACCCCGCCCATTCGGCTATTGTTTTAACACGGTGGATGTGGCCTGTTTGGTATGTAGATAATTGCATAACCAAATGGCATTATACTTCGGAAACGGTACGTTAATTGTGCAGAAAAAGTAGTAAAAAGTTACACTGCAAAGAGAATAAGCAGTTTGCGAAAAAGCCGAGTCACGGATTTCCCGTTTTAAATCTAGTTCCTACACTAAGCTAAACGTATCCTCGTCGTCCGAAATATCGTTGTAGAGAAGGCGTGGACGTTTCCCGCCGGCGTCGTCGTCGTCGACGCGATCGGTCAGCGCTCGTTTGGACGACGAGGAAACGTCCTCGTTGCTCTTCATCCGTTTCATGGCGAGCTCTTGAACGTGGGCGTCGACGGACGATTGATCGCTTCTGCCGTTTGTTTCGCACAGGTACATGGAACGCAGGATCAGGCTCGGGTGGCTGTTGATATTATGGAAAACGTTGAAGACCTTTTTGCGGGGATCCGTGAAACAGATGGTCCTGAAGTTGAATTGAATAATATCGCCGAATCCAACGCCTTTCCTCTGCTGGGGACTGATCAAACAACCTCCCATAATTCCGTGATAATACAGGGGAAACGACCGATAAATCTTGCCCGGGGTCCGCTTCATTTCGGCCCTTGCTCGTTTACGATCCTCCTCGTCCTGGATGGCGACCGTGTCGTCTTCGCTCGTTTTCCTAAAACTCGGTTTTAAGACGGTAGAGGTAAATTTGAAGTAGTGTTTACCGCTGTTGACGGATTTGCGAATCTTCGGGTAGGGATCGTCGCTGTTCTTGGGTTCGTCGGAGTGCCGGAGCAGAAACTTTTCGGCAAATTTTTTGGCAAAAGCGGCGGCCTGAAACGCCCCCTGGTTGCGATTTGGGTGACACTCCTTGTAGTAGGTGTGCTGTTTCTCTTTGGTCATGCAGAGAAACAGGTACTTGGCGTCCACCATCACGCTCATGATCATGAGTTTGGCAAAGGAAAGTTTTCCGGTGTCCGTCTGCATGTCCCCGTTGACGCCGAGCTCGTACGAGGCGCCGGAGAGGTCGATTTTATCGTTGCTCGTCGCCGGGTTCTTCTCGCCGTAGTTGCCCAGTTCGCCTAATTTGGCGAATACAACATGCAGACAACCCGTGTTGACGTCGGCCCTGGGCAACAGCGACTTTTGGTCGTCGCCCGGAAACAAGAAAGTGGCTTCGTATCGCGAACTGGTGCCGTTGGACGATTTGAGCGTGGATCGGTTCAAGTCCACTTTGCGCAGCTTCAAGATATGAAAGGGATTGCGGGAGCGGTCTTCCTCCTCTAACTTGTTCAAGATGGCCCTGCCTACCTTGTCCAATTGAGTGGTCTCCACGCATTGCGGTTGAAGTATCGGATCGAGAAATTTCTTGAGGATGCCAAAAAAAAGGCGCGTTTGTATCAGGCAATGGACAAAGTTGTCCACGCCCAAGCCTTCTATAGCGGTAGTTTCCCACCATTTTTCTCCAGTGTCTACGGTGAGCATCAGTTGCAGCGGATCGTCGCTATCTTTCATAAAGTTGTCTTCCGAACAACTTTCGTTCTCGACGATCGCCGCTAATTTCTCCTCCGGCAGATCGTCGAAAGACAGCTGACGCGTTACTCCCCGCATTGTGCCACGTGCGAGCATACCGAGATACGATGAAGTCCTACAGGTTTGAAAAATTTGTCGGCGCAGGCCAAGCAAGACTACGACGCAACCCTCGTCGCAACGCGCCCTCCGTAGTGGTGTCAAATGTACCGGGACCCCTGCCTTTTGTGCGTTTCAAAGTGGTCGAAAACGGCTCCGAGATACGGGCAATTCGTGTTCCCTCCTCCGTCGACTGGCGATTCGTTGAACGAGGGCTCACTATTTATCGCCTCGTTCCCAAGGTCCGCGCGTACAAGGCCTTTCTGTCGGAATTCGTACCTCTTTTGCGACGTTTATTGCCTGTAAAAACGGCCGTTAGTAGGAACGTGATCGAGGAGTTGTGTAGCGCGGTGGACAGTGTCCGAGGCGCGGATGAGGTTTCCGCAACGGTGAAGGGGCTCTTGCGCCAAATGTTGCCGGAAACAACCCGTAAACTTCTACTCTTGTTTCGATACTGCCCGACGACGAAAATAGGCCGCGAAATGGTCCGTTGCAAACAGCAGCGCAACGTGTTCTGGAACCCGGAATTAGCGGAATTTACGCCGCCTTTTAATTTGACCTCAATTCTCGACGGTCGGGTTCTCCCCTCCAACAACGTCGAAAGAACGGCCCTTGAAATGTGGCGGAGTTTGCGGCAGTTGGGCCAAGGGGCGCTCCCGCCCAACGCCGTTTGGGCGGTGGTACGACATCGAGATAACGCCAACGCCCTCGACGAACTCGTGCGGGTTGGAAGAGTGGAGAGGAACGATAACGCCACCTATTCGGCCGCACCCGTTGCGGACGCACTACGACGTCTGCGGAGAGCGTACCAAAAACGAAATTGTTTCCCGGCGATATCAGACTGGGAACGTTTCTTACGAGGAAAGCCCGACTTGTTCGAGTCGTGTTGCGTCCTGTGCGCCAACGAAGACGACCGAGCGGCCTTGAAGAAAAAGGTGCCGCAATTGACTTTGGCCCGCACTTACGGCGAGGCCGTACTCGCTCTCCAACGTCTAACCGCTCGTGTCAAGATTATTGTGTTTTATAAATTCGACGTTTGGTTTTTGGAGCAGTTGATCGTCTACCTGCCTCTTTTGGAAGATAAAACCGTGTGTATTAAGGAGGTGCTGACAACCCGGTCTTCGGAACCGAACGGAGATTCGCCGCCTTGCGTGTTTGACGTTTTGGGAGAATGAGCGAAACGCCGCAGGTCGACGTTGCGGATCTGTCCGCGGCGGTCGATGCCGTTCGGGATAAATCGCCGGCGGCGGCGGCGGCGCCCCCGCCCCCGCCTGCTTCGGACCCGTACGAACAGTTCCGCTTATTTCTCGCGTGCACGTCGGACGGATCGGATCCCGGGTGTTTGGTGACCGATTTCAAGTTGTTTCCAATCTTCTGCGAAAACGCCTAGATGCGCCGAGCCGGAACGCGAAGGGGTACGTTTCGCTGCGCTCGGCCCAAGGTTAAAACGCGCCGTCGATCCAAAACGCCGACGAGCGACGAAAGTGGCGGCAATTCACCGCGGGAGCCAACGTGTTTGGAAAGGGACCAGTTGCCACCGTATCTCTTTGCGAGTTTGGCGTCGCCTTCAAACCCCGGTACGTTTATGGGTTTGTCCGGCAAGAGTCGACCGGCGGTTGTCTACGCCGCCCGAGAGCCGTCTAGCAGCCTTAAAATACGCTTGACGATGGCGTGGGGCGAGAAGGCCAAAATTTTGGACGAGACCGATTCGGTCGCTCTTCTTAGCTTCGACAAAGCGGCGACTCTTTACGCCGGCCTGGTCCGATTGGTTGGAAAGGAGCGAAATCGGGAGGCGTGGAGGATTTTCGATACGGCGCTAATTTCCTCGGCGTACAACCTGAAAACCAGGCGCTTTTTGATGGGCGGCGAACCCCGGCGGGAAAATTCGGCGGCGAACAAAAGGCCCTCTCCCCGCCGTTACGAGATTCCGGCGGGAAGCAGTTTTTCCGAGACGCTGGCCAGGCAGCTCACGACTCATTTCGGGAATTTTCATTACGATTGCAAACGCGATTTCATCGACGTGGGGTCGATCGCCCGACGACTCGGAGAAACCGAGGCGAGGGTATACAAAAAGATATTGGAGACGTTCAAAAAGTGTACGCCCGACGAGATGAGCGGCTGCTGGCTATCGACCAGTCAGACCGCTTATAGAAACGTAGCGCGTTGGAAATACGACGGGTTTAGCGCGGAAGACCTATTTTCGCACGAAGGTCACGGTTTGGAACGGCACGTTATACGTCATCACCCGTTGAGGTGCGAACTTATGATTAAAGAGAAACACAATCGGTGTTGCCGGCCGGCGCATCTGTGCTACGGCTCCTCCAAAGCCAATTCGAGGGATCTGCAATTGAGGCAGGCCGTCGGCAACGTTCTACTTTTATTTGCCAACGCCGGCGTCAAAACGCAACTGATCGACATTATCGACAAACTGCAGTCTTTGCTCGTTTTGGAACCGTGAGCATTAAGTTGACTGTATTTTAATGAATAGCAATATCAAAGTTTTGAAATGAAAGTTTTCACCCTTCTCTGCGAGTAATTTGCAAAATGAGGATGTTAGCATTATTTTTCTCAATATTTTCCAGAACACCAAATTACCAATCTTTGCGTTGTTGTTTTTTTTAAGTGTATGTTCGTTAAAAAAACACACACGGTGTCATTATGTCGTCATGTGAGTGTAAGAAAGTCGTACCTACATTTTGGTCATTTTACAGGAGAGCCAATTTTTGTGTTTGAAAGCACTGATATGGGCAAATAAAAGCAACTGTTGTGATCCGAAAAGCTACCCAAAGTATAATTAAATATTATTTTTATTTGCCTAATTTTTATCTTATTCTGTTGAAAATTTAATAATTTTCTGAAAATTTTTCTCAAATTAAGATGTCGTATCCGCAAACCCGATTTCCCGTTGAATCCAAGAAAGTTGTATCTGCACAAATTTATGTTGAATTCGAGAAAGTTGCATCTACAGGCATGCCCGGGTGGTTTTTTTAACTGTGGGGAATGATGTTTTGACATTAACAAAAACCCTTAAAATAATTTTTGTATAAAATGAAAGAACTACTGCATATATGCCTCGAAAATGGCGTATCTACGTGTGTGTTTTTCTGCTAATGCAAGAAACTCGCATTTGGTAGATACGACTTTCTTGCTTTAACAATTAGATCAGCTGATTGTGCAAGAAAGTCGTAACTACAGTTAATTTGCCCCTCGATTGATAGTTTCAGAATTGCAAAAAAAATTCAATTTCGCCAAAAAATGTCAGACTCCGGAGGGTCCCCCTCCCATGCTGAATCCCACCAAATTATATCATCGTAGGCTTCTCGCGATTTAGGTCTGACCTAAATTGACGCATTTTAAGTTCATTTCGGCGTGAGGTTTTTTGCCTGCCTCACTTACAAATTTATTCGTTACGGCATTGCATTTTACACCCTCCCTAAAAAGGGGACAAGGTTGACGCTATCGTCGAAAGACACCATTTCTACCCAACGTTTGAGTCTCGAAAGTATTTTATTACGTTTCTATCCGAATAAACTACGTTTATTTTTTACTTTCATGCCAAACGGCCATACGGCAACGAATAACCTCGAATTAAACGATCATTGACCTTTGACCAAATTTGAGGCACGGTAAATATGAGTACCCGGTAAAGTATTGGTCCGTTGGGGAAAGAGACCCGCTAATTTTCTCGGGGTATTTCACGTTTTCGCGGCACCTTCGATTGACGCAATCAATAGTTCAAGCCGTAAGTCTCTTCGCCAAAACTCGAGCTATAGGGCGATTCGGCAAAGCCGACCCGATCCGGATTTTCTACGAACGTGGCGGGGACCTTTTTCGGGTTTTGCCACTTAAACGAGGATCCGCCAAACTCGTCGTCGCTTTCGTAATCTTCGAAATTAACGTCGTCTTTGCGAACCGGCGATGCGTTTTGCAACCGCCAGAGTAGACGTATTGCCAAAGCGTCGTCGTCGTCGTCGTCGTCGTCGGCGACGTTGTCTTTCCAACCGGAGTAGCCGCAGCCGCCGCCGCCGTCGCCGTCGTCGTCGTCGTCCTTACGTTTTTGAAAATAATCGAGCACGATATTCCGGAAATCGTACAAGTTTGTCGCGGTTTTCTTTCGCCGTTGAAGCCGCGAGGTGGACTTCTGAAAATGAAGCTGTTTCTTGACGTTTTCCCTCAACGTTTGAGCGTCGATTTCGATTAAAAACGACTCGGCTCTATTGAGGGCGGACTTCACGTTAAACACGCTGTCCGTGGGCCACTCGTTCGCTCCCAGTTTGAACAGTTTGCATCGCACTGCGTTCAGGCCTTCTTCTCCGTAAAAAATGGTTTGACATTTGGGGCAATTTACGGTGTTTTTTTCGGGGTCTAGCGCCACGCTACGGATCCATTGTTGCAGGCACGATTTATGGAACAGGTGGGCTCCGTTCCAATCGCCGCTCCGGTCCGCCGCCGCTTTGATCAGGTCGCCAAACGAGGGATCGCTCTGCTTCATGCTCGTGGCCAAACGCAGCGATTCGCACGGTATCGCCTCCAGCGGTCGATGGTTGAACGGTTCCAGGCAAACGCCGCAGAGCCGGCGGCACGCGGCCTCCGACGGGCCGAGCTTGCACGCCGGGCAAACGACGGAGCCGCTCTGAGCGTGTTTACCGCGAAAGCGCTCAACGTCACTCACCAGCGCCTCGATGGCCCGCCTGTCGTTCATTAAGGGCTGTTGGCCGACCGTCGGACGGTAGGGAACGTTGTTGTCGATTTCAACGATGCTCTGAAACGGGTCCTGAGACGCGTAATGACGCGAGCTGAAAAATTCGTCCAGTCGATTGGTGTCGTTGCAGTTGAGGAAGCGAAAAATGAGCGCAAAACGTTCGTACAAGGCCTGATTTCGCGAGCCGCCGTCCATTTGCCCGAGTTCTTGCTCGAACTGGTACAGGTGACACGAAACGTATTTCACCCCCGCTTCGCTGAGGCCAAATGCACGCGTCAAAAATCGAACGATGGCCTGGATCCTTTGGCGCAGTTGGTTTTCGGTGGGAGAAGCCGTGGCGAAAATGTCCGTGACGATTTGCAGGAGTTCTCCCCAAACGTCGAAAGCGTTGACTTTGATGAGCTCGGGACGGAGGACGGCCAGCGATACCTTCGGTCCGGAAAGACGGTGAACCTGAACCGGTCCTTCTTCGCCGCCGCCGGAAACTCGACGTCGTTTGATGACGGACGTTGGCACGGCGGATTGCTCCGGATTGCTCCTTTTCTCGCCTTTGTCGTCGTCGTCGTCGTCCCCCCCGTATTGCCGAGATCCCTGCTGCCGGAGCCTCTTAACGGTGTCGGCCACCCCGCGGCGAGTTTGGTTCTCGAGCAGTCTCGCCGTCAAAAGTGAAGTTTTGAAGCCGCCCTCTCGAGTCTTGTTGAGCTCCGAAGCGGCGTTGAGCGATGGCATCAGGTCGCACAGCAGGCTGCTTTCGGATAAGTGCGTAAAATCGGAGCCGCCGGCTCGCCTAACGCCTTCGTAATAATTGTCGACTCCGGCCTTGAAGGTTTTGATGATCTCGCTCTCCAAGAGCTCGTGACGTTGCCGGGATAGAAAATCACCGACATGATTAAGTTCGGCGGTTCTCAGTTCCAGGACTTTTAACCAAGTCGAGTACAAACATCGAAACTCGTCCTGAGGCATCGACACGCTCTTGCCGTACTCTAGTGTGGCTCGCCAAGAGTCCAAGGTGGCCGGAACGAGCGTGTCGCTATCCGGATGTTTCCTAATGAGCTCGTCGAGTCGCAAAATATCGTTTTCGCACTCCTGTAGCAAAGTGACGTTCTCCTGATGTTTGGCAACGAAAAAGGACGTTTTCTCGGCGATGTCCGTCGATGCGCGACAGCCCGCTTCGGTGGTCAAATTTTGATTTTCCCCCAGCCACTGGCGTTCGTCGAAAAAGCGGTACTTGTTTGCCGTCGAATGATCGTTGGCCGCTCGAATCTTGGGAATATCGTCCCGCTTGATTTTGTGCTCGGTTCGCAGATGCTCGACAACCGCCTCAACGTTGCGGAACCGTTTGGGGCAACTCCTCGATAGGCACTTGTGCCTGAACCCGACCACGAGTGACTTGAGGGGCGACGGATTGCAACGCGCTCTCTTGAACCGGGGCGGCAGGCATTCGGCGGCCAGCTCGCACTCTTGCGTCTCCTCCGGGTCGTATACGCAGGCGTTTATTTGCGTCCAATCAAAGTCGATCAGAAAGCGCGCAAAGCCGCTGTACGCCACGCCGTCAAAAACGGTGCCCCACTGGTGACGAGAATGCAGTGCCTTGCACAAAGGAATGAACCACCTAATGCCGGCATTTTGCGCCGATTGCAATTCCTTCGCGGCCGTAGTTTCCCACCGGGAAGGTACGATAAAAAGAGCCGTCGGTTTGCCGTCTCGGTCGCTCTTTAAAATCTGCGCCCTGTATCCGGCGTCCCCTCGCGCCACCGCGTAAAAGCGAGCGCAGAGTAGCGCGTCGATGGCCGCAATTTTGTCCAGAAAGAGTTGCCTACCCGAAAGCATCGTTTCGGAGATGTCTCGCCATCGCCGACGGGCTAATTGCGAAGAAACAACGGCCACGCTCGAGGCCACCTTGTTCCACCTTCTTGCGTGCAATTTCCCGCCCTGCCGCATCAAAAACGCGTCCAAGCCGCCGGGGTCGCGCAGGAAATTGGCCCATTGATCGCCTTCGTCGGACGAAGGCCTCGGAACGACTTTTTCGGCAAAGGCAACCTCAATTTCTCTCAGCGAGGGCAGCGAGTAGACTAAAAATTTGGGTGCCGCGTGAAGCAGTTTGGTCACTAGGGTTTGTGCGTAGTGTTTCGGTTGGACGTGAGGCTCGAAGCGTATGGCGTACTCGCGATGAAGATTGACGGCTTCGTAGACGGTAACGCAATCTTGCTGCGCGCGCTGCTTCACGGCACTGACGAAATCGTCAATGGTGACGATTGGAGGGCGCGGCGGGGTGCACCGAGTCTCCAACTTTGAGTTGACGATGTCGTATTCGTCGATTCGCCTCTCCTCCCGACGGCACACGGGCAGGTGTGTGGGGTGAAAAGTTGGAAAGGAACCGCCTACGACAAAATTACTCGCGGCCATTTCGAACGCCCCCGTCTTCGATCCAAACATTAATAAACGGTTTTTTTACGTGGTCAGCTTGACGGAGCCTCTCCGCGAGCTGGAAAACGACGGCTCGGAATCGTCGCTCTCGTCCAGCAGAGCCGAAAACTCCACCGAGGCGTGTTGTCCCCCCTCTCTGTTCACCCGCTGCCAGCGTTGGGGCGGGCTGGTGTGGCGCCAAGAGTGCGTTGCGTCGTACACCGTTCGCGCAACTTCGCACACCAGGGCGAACATGACCACCACCTTGAGAACGGAAAAGGAAAAGATATTGCAAAAGGGTACGTGTTTGGTGCGGGGTGTCAGAACGCATCGCGGCACGAAAAAGGTGACGAGCGTGAACAAGACTAAGATGGGTACGGGAATGAGATGCAGCAGCAGTCGTTCAATCATGCGAGGCTCTTTGAATTCCTCCAGGTGATGCTCGTGCACAAATCGCGTGCACAGGTAGAGGCAATTACCGAAGACGGTGAAGGCGTCGAGGGCGCAAGCCCAGAGAATGGGCGAACAGACGAAGGTAAAGTCCATTTTGCCGGGGTCGCAGTCCACCATCTGGGCTTCGTTCACCAAAAAGAGCAAACTGATGATCAGGCAGGTGAAATAAATATTTTTTTGTAAATTTAACAACAAGTGGTCGTGCCAAGCTCTGAGGCCTTTGGTGCGGTAGGCGGCTACAACGCTAGAGTCCCACGCGTGACGCACTTCCTGAAAAACGGTGTCGATATCGGGGTCGAAAGCCGGCCTCTTCTTATCCCCTCGTTTTTTGCCCAGGAGATTCCGACCCATGGCGTTTGAAAATGGGAGAAAAATCGACGCGGTAGAGGTTTTCGCCCTTTTCACGGGTCCACCTGAGTTGTTCGAGCGCCGTGTCGATATTAATATATTTGTAGTTTAGGTAAACGCCGTCCTCCGTCTCGAGCCGACAAGTCAATTCGTAGGCGGGAGAGATGCCGACAAACTCAAACGCCAGACGTACGGCAAAATCCTCGGGATCCACCAAATGGTCGTTTACGGGGTTAGTGCAGAACGTATAGATATCCAAGAGGGTGCACAAAACGCAGAGGTGCCGAAAAGGGGTTGCGGAAAGTCGGTAAACGTCTTTCCGGTCGGTGAGCAGTAACTTTGTCAGGTCGGCATTAACGCACTCGGCCAGACGCCTCTCGGTCACCGGAAAATCGTCGTCGTCGCCGTCGAACGATACGCACGAGGAGAGGCAATTGGTTTGGGCGCACGGTCTAAATTCCAAGTCGTATCGAGAGCCGGCCTGATACGAATTAAAGCTGATCATATCAAACGTCCATAAATCGGCGCTGAAAACGGAGCAACCCTGCCTCCTCATGCGCTCCAGAAAGGTTCTGGAACGAATCACGGCGGCCACGATGGACCTCTCGTCCACGTAGGCGTCTCGGTTCGGCATCCGTTTTAGCGCTTCGACGGCCCTTCGCTCCAGGCAATCCGTATTTCCGTTGGTCTTCTCCAACTCGCGGATAACCTCCGAAACGTCGCACACGGTCATCACCGGATGGGCGCTTTTGTTGCCCAGAATATTGTGCCTGAAGCGCGCGTCAAACCCGCTACGGCTCGGAGTCTGGCGCTTTTTGCCGCTCCCTTGCGACCTCACTTTACGCTTTCGTCTAGCCACCGGCATCAAGCACTGCAACCCATCTCCCGCTTCGTCCGACCTTGGGCCGGGCTTTCTGTCCTCCAAGCACTCCGCCAGAGTTAGTTGGACGGAAGCCATAGTTTGAGTTTGACGATCACGACTACGACGACCGTTGCTAAGGCGATCGCTAGAATTGTGCAGGCGAGACGACACAGGCACGACGCGCATTTGCAAGGAGCGTCGCAAGGGGAGGTCATTTCTCCAATGGTGTCGCTCGCCAAATGCTCCCTGCCGCTAATCACCGTGATACTCTCCCTTCAGATTGCCCTATTGCATCATCGTCTGAAGCAGTTTCGTCGATTGGTGGCGGAACAAAGTCTCTTCGTCCCGCTGGAGTTATGGCCGGAGACGACGGGTCAATTCGACGACGCGCTGACGGCGTCCTTGATGACGGCCACTCCGCCCCGAGCGTACAAGTCGTTCCCGCTTCAACAAACAAGCGCAAGTCGTTATCGCTGGATAGGCGAGCCGATATTGGGCCCCGCTGTCTCGGTAGCGGCCATCAGGACGAGCATTCTCTACGGTTTCGGCGGCAATCTGTCCTGGTTATTTTCTCTCTAGTTCAGACTTTACTCCTCGTCCTCTCCGTCGTCGTCTTCGTAAACGGGGGAGACGCCTTTGCGCAGATTAAGCGGAACGCGTGTCGACTGCCCTTCGGCGACGTGATTAGGCGAAGCGAGGACGGTTACTCTATATGGCATGGCGACCAAGCGGCCTTGCTTACACGTCGCCAAAACGGGACGGTACTGGAACCCTCTCCCTGCCACTTTCGCCGAGACGTTATCGAGGGGGACAAGTTGGCCCGCTACGAGTGTCAGTCTCAAACGTTTCTCTATCACGGCGGTCGTCGGTACTTCGCCTTTCGTCTCTTTCGGCGCAGGAAGAACGACGCAGTCGAGCACGTTCTCATTCAGGGCCCCTTGAGCGACGTCTGCGGCGATTGGCTCGTGGAAAAGCCGTCGGCAACGTGTGTACAGACGGTATCCCGAATCGATCTCAACACCGGTCGAATCACCTTGGGTTATCCGCCCATCCCGCTTCGTGAGCGCCACCACGACGGAGCTACGCTGTACGTGGACGGAGCGGCGGTGGTGGCAACGTCGTTATGAGAGCTGCCGAATTGCCGCGACATTTGGCCGACCAACAACGTCGTTTCAAAGTCCGACGCAGCCGATCGAACACAAAGTACTGCTTTGCCTTCGAATGCCGTCTTTTTACCCGGGGGCAAAAAAATTCGTCGGTGTCCCAAAAGACTGCGTACCGAGTGACTTTGCGGCGGGTAACCAATCCCCGGTTAATTTGGGCCCGTACTAACCCCTGTAGAAACTCCCAGTCTTCTCCCTGCTCCAGCGGCAATTCTTTCGGCGGCCCGAGTGGCGCGCATCGAATTAGCCGGAAAGAGTCGGGACGGGGGGGAAAGTGGGCCAGCGCGTCGAGAATGTCTTGCGGGCAAATTTTTCGGGAATCGTCCCGGTGCTTGAGGGCCAAGTTTACCGGATCACCGGCTCGGGAAACGCAGCCGGGGAGGCGTAAACTGCCGTTGTTTCTGTAAATGGCCGCGTCAAGGTACGAAACGAAACGCAAACGTGCTCTGGGGCCGCGAGGTTTTTCTTGACCGGCGGGGTAAGCGTGCTCGTCCGCGTACGATGTTTGATACGCATCGTCTACTCCGTTCCCCTCCCAATGACCGAGGAGCGTGGATGAACGCCCAGCGCGTATTCGTTCTCGTTCGATTTGACCAACAAGATCGCGCACAAAATAGGCGACGTGGTCGATGGACTCGAAACGCCAATTCGGCGGCAGCCGCAGGTACAGGTGTAGCGAAAATTTATCGCTTTTGCAATTGCCTCGATAAACGTGCAGCTTTCCCCCAACTTCGGCGGTTTCGAGAAACCGCCGAAATTGACTCTCCACACGACCCAGGAGTTCGTCGACACACCGGTCGATCAAACGTTCTGGGTGGCAATGGTCGCACCACTGCTGGCCGGTAATGTCGAGATCGAACGGAACGCAGGTGACGTGTAAGTTGGCTCGAAATATTTCGCTGAACGTAGCCGGGCAATCTCCTTCCATACGATCCACGATGCGACGAGAGAGGTGAGCGGCCGATACGGCCACAAAGCGCTTTGGCCCTTGGATCCGGCTAGAGGCATTTTCGCTCACGACCGTCACCACCTCCCTCGGTATCGGCGGAGTTAGGCCCAGGCCCCGCCAATCGGACGTATCGTCAAAGCGGGGTGGAGGATTTCCCCCGGCGTACCGCAGGCATAACTCTAAAGGCGACGGAACCGCTTTCAGATTGGCCGCCACGAATGGGTTCCAATGAACGTAAAAACGCCTAATGTTCTTTAGGCTTTCGGCATCGTATCCAAACAAGCACTCCTGCGTCTCGCTAGCGTCGTACGCGTGGGACGTGGATGGAGCGGCGGCGCGGTAAACGGGAGATTTTCCAGCAAACCTGAAGAAGTTGGTAAAATCTTCCGGCAACAGGCGTTGAAGGGGAGTGTCTGCGGGTAAGAGAGAGACAAACTCTGGTGTGGTCTGAAAATGGCCCAGCAAAGTCCTCTGCGACGGGGACGCGTTTGGGTGTCTGACGTAACACGCGAGTTGGAAGTCGGTGGCCCGCCCCCTTTCCTCGAGAACGCGGCATCCCTCTTTTTCGTAGAGACTGTAATTGGGGTAAAAGGAGACCTCGCACTGCCAGGCCGTCATCTACTTCATACCGGAAACGGCGGTGTTTCCACCGCGCTTCGACGCCTCTCCACGCATTGTTGAACAAAGAATCGCAGCAAAATAACAAAGCAAATAAAGCTGAAGGCCCCAATCGAGCCGAGCAGGAGGCAGTCAGCATCAAACTCCATCTTCTCGCGAACTGACGGCGGCGCCCTCGACGTTTATTCTTTTATCCAGTTCGCGAATGAGAACGCCGGCTTGCGTCGCGGTCGGCAGCGTAGCGTCAAGCCAAATGTTGCCGCTGCTTTTGTCGAAAAATTGATTGTGCAATTTGCTCAAAACTCTCAGGAAATGGCCCCCGTTTTTACGGTAAAATTGCCACTCGCCGGGTCGATTGCGCTTTTCAATTCGTTCGAGCGCCTTCATCGGCGGCAGCTTGAGGTAAACGTAAAAGTCCCCCCGCTCGCATTTGCAGAGCTCGAGTAGCCGATCCAAAATGTCGACAAACGCCCAGGATACCGCTCCCTGTTGCTCAAAGGCCCGAGTAAAAATGACGCTGCTGCTGTACGAGTCTCGTTCGCAAAACACCCACCCTCTGCGGTCGGTTAAAAGGTCTCGAGCCAACATGTGGTTGAACACGGTCAGTTGAAACGGACATTCAAAGCGTTGCGGATCCCGCCACACGTCTCGTAGACCAATTTCACCCTTCCCCTCGCGCATCCATTTCTCCACCGGTTCCGAAATATAGCGAGCGTTTTTGAACGAGCCTCGAGCGGCAAGAAAGTCGAGCAGGGTGCTCTTTCCGGCACCGGGGAGGCCCACAAGAACGACCTTCATCGTGCTGCCTAAATGACCAGCTTTAGAAACACCGCTCGTTCGTAGGCCACTGTCAGGAAATGACTCAGCAGCGACAGGTCTCGTGGTTCCTCGTTGCGGAAATGAGCTTCTAAATTGAAATCCACAAAATCGTCGACGTTAAAAACCAGCCAAGCTAAGCGAATAGCGTCAACCAGATCGTTTGCAACGCTCAAACATTCGTCGCGCGTCACTTTGCTCCCCAAAGATCCCAGGTAACGTTCGTACGAACCGCCGTTGCGGAGTTGCTCCGAAATTTTCATCGATTCCCACAGACGTTCCGGATTTTCTATAAACTGCAGGGTGGTCAGGTCGGCCGTCTGCCGACGAGTGAGGTCGCACGCGGTTGAAGTCTCGGCGGCACCGCCTCTTATCCTCGGCACGTACAATCGCAGGAGATCAAAAATCAGCGCGGATTCAGCTTTGTTGCCGAAAACGCTCCACTGCACGTGTTCGGCCAATTTTCTCCACCGCTCCTTGAATTGATCGCGTAATCGGAAATAGGCGTAGACGTGCTGGGCGTCTACGTCTTCGTTTTCGCAAAGGCTCCGGAAATTGGCGTCCCTCAGGTACGCCAGTCGAAACTTTAAGTAGCGTTCCGTCTCCATGAACGTGGTCGTCAACGGCGAAATGTTGGAATCGGAACTTTTTCGTTACCTGACCTTCACAAAAGGTCATTCCGTCGTTCGCTACGTTAACGCCGCTTTGCAAATGTTCGTGGAGCATCCGTTGGTGCACAAAGACGGGAGCTTGGAATGGTCCAGTCAACGTTTCGTCTCCAGCCGTTCGGTGACCTCCGAGGCCGGGGGCGATTACGGTTACAATCCCTTGCCCTGCATGCTACGGGCGCTCGATCGATTGGGGGACGACGCCTCGAAACTGAGCGTCATTTACGATCGCTGGGCTCGAAGACCCAAACATTCGAGGGACTTTGAAACGGCCACGTTGGAGAAGCTCTTTATCGAGCGAGCGGCTTGCGTAACGCTGGAGAGTTTTTTGGTGGGGCAAGCCACTTTCGGCACCGGTATCAAGAAGGCCGTGGTGGGATTGGCTCGGGTCATCAGAGACGCGGCACCCTCGTATCGTTGGCAGCGGAGCGTGTACGATTCTTTCTTCGGACCGTTGAGACTTTACACGCCGTCGGAGGAAACGGTGGTGTTGACCTGTCAACGGGCTCTGGGCATTGGTCGGCGATCGCGATCGTGTAAGCACGACGTCACCGTGCGGAACGAACCGCTCGCGTGGCGATACAAATGGCAGGATTGCGCGCTGATCGACGTTGCCGGGAGGCGTTTTTACGAGCGCCGCGATGAACGTTTACGGTGGATCAGCGTCCTGCTTTGGCAGTGCCTGCAAGGCCGCTTGGATTTTGACGTTATACCCGTCGACCTTTTGCTTCAATTTGACGCGGCTGACGACGTCTGAATATTTCGCGAACCATAAGTGCCCGCGCGCGTCTAGGTGTTACTGCGGGCGTGCATTTATATTTTTAAGCTATTATGTTGTCTGATAAGATTGCTTTGTAAGGCCTTTCCGTTCGAGACTCAAAAAGGGAAACAAACTTTTGCACTTACGATGGTTTTGCCGGTATCAAAATGTGCGTGAGTGCAAAACTATCGCGAGTGGCACTCTTGAAATACGCTTGCAGTAATAGCAGCGATGACGCAAGAAGCGCACTTACGATATGAATAGGGTACATTTTGGTTAATCGTTCAATAATATCATACAAGATATTTTTCTAATTTATGTTCTAAACTGCGTATAATAACATTTCCTTCAACTTTATGCAAAGTCCCACTTTCGCCAAAAAATGTCGCTTGCGTCATTTTCGCATTCTGCTCACTTATTAACGCTATTATAACTTTATGGCGGTAGTAAATGTAATTTTTAAACATTGCAAAGAGCGGCGGAGGGAGTTTAGCACGTGTCGTAAACATCGAGGACAATTTTTACACTCCGAAAGAAGTCTGTTTGCCCAGCCCCTAGTCTTAATAAAGTTACCAGACACGAGTCAACCGTCAAACCGTTTAAAAAAAACATATTTTATTGAAACACTCGACTGATTGAAACGATACACTGCCGGGTCTTCAGGCGCAATCGACGGCTCGATTAAGGCTGTCGAAAAGCCACTCGATTGCACCACCGGCGGTAATGCCCTTTAGCAGCTCGTCCACGTAGTCACGCGTCCGCGGTAGCCATTGTCCCGAACTGTCCAGAAACTGCCGTAGAAAATGGGTTAACTGGCTGCCGAGGGCTTGGCAGAGCATAACCCTGAACCAATTCTCGTTGACACACTCGTGCTCTACTTGGAGAGTTTCTTTGTTGCACCACTGCAGAGTTCCGTACAGGCCGGCCTCGACGCTGAGGACAAACTCTTTGCTGGCAAAGACTCGATCTCGATTGAGCAGAGAAAGGAGCACAAGAACCGGTTTCCACCCGGCGGGGGATCCCAAGGTTTGATTCCGGGGTAGAGAACACTCTCGGGCGGCGCGTAAAACGACGCTCGGCTCAACGGCCATCCTGCGGCGCGGACACAAGTCCCACGAATCCGCGGGGTTGTCCAAACCCTGCAGGAATACGGCGCCCAAGCGAACGCGTTTGTCTAAACGGGTCTGTAGTCGCTGACCATCGCACGCTAGGACAACGTGACGACCCGGAAGCGCCGTTTTGACGGGTACATTGTCCACGAACAGCGGAATCCCGGGCCGAGTAAAAACAAAGTAGAACCCGGTGAGCCGAAAACGAATACTGGTCGCTCGCGAATCGATTGAAATTCGACCCCGCCGTACCGGGAATTCACGGTCGTCCTCCTTCAGCTCGGCAACGGGACGTACGACGTGAAACGTTCCGTTGAATAAGGGCGCCGTGGGCTGAATCAAATAAGCCCCTTCGTCGCCGATGGCGTATTCACCGGTCTCCTCGTTTTGCGTCAGAAACAGGTGATTGGCGTCGGACAAGACCAGGATTACGACGATCAGCGGAACGAGAGACGGAGGCATCGTCAGAGCGGTGAAAGGTCGATCAGGTAGACGACAAGACGGACGGCCAGAGGGGCGTCTAAAAGGACGGCCAGGACCTCGTTGCCGGCAAGTTGTACCGCGGTAGCCAGCAGGATCCCGCCGCCGCCGCCGCCGCCCTTTTGTTCAGCCACGGTTCTTACGCCGTTGTCTTCGGAGCGAGCAACGACGCGCGTTCTCGCTTCACCAACTACAACGTCCGAAGAGACGAAGAGTGCATAGATGCCGTCGACGGGGATCACGATATCGCTCGAGTTTCGAACGCGTAGGCCGCCCCCGTGCAACGTTTGCGTCCACGACGGATGTCGGCCGTCGTTTTCAGTCGTCGTTGTAGCCTGAAGGAGGGGTCGGTAACGTTCTTCGAAACGTCGTGAACACTTTTCGGCGGCGGCGGCGGCGGCGGCGATTAGCAGCGCCAAGAAACCAACGACCTCTTTCATTTTTTCTTGGAAATCAAGAAACCCACGAATTCGACCGCCGGCTCGCTGGGATTAAAGCTCAATTGTATCGTCGGGTCCATGAGTATTAACAGTTTATCGTTTTTCTCCAGCGATTGAAGCGTTACGCCAGAAGCGGGTCCGAAAAATGTGCTCGGTAGCGCGTAAAGGGCTCTCGCCCTTTCGTCCCGGCCAACAACGTGCAGGCCGAAAAATGTTTCCCTCTCGCTCGCCGCAGAGACGTTGATCCGAAAAAAGAGGGCGTAGATGCCAGTTGCCGGCACTTCGACGAGCCGATGGTCAGTCTCAGATACTCGAAAATCTCCCCTGCTCTCCCTCACCGTCGACCAAACGGCCACCTTTCGCGTCCCGTTCCTCGGTACGTCGTCGGGGGACCAGGTTTGGGCGCGTAAAAACGGCCGCTCGGAGTAGCCGTAGGTGGAAGAGCAGCCGGCCTGCGAGATGCTGATATTTTGTATAATCTGCCCCCAAACCGTCGACAACAGACAAACCGCTAAACCGACTTTGGCAACGCGATGCATTACGGGGAAAATAGGTTGAAGGCAAAAATGGATTTGGTTTATTCGGTACCCAAAACGTAATAATATATCGGCCAGAGCGAGCAGGGCGATAAAATCACCGTGTCGTTCAGCCGCAGGTCGGCTCGTTGAACGTAAACGCCTCGACTTTGCCGCCGAACAATTGAAGCGCCGTCCGAAGGGAAGCTGACGTTGGCCCGGGGGCAATCGGAAAAGGGGCAAAAACTTTCGAGTTCCAACAGGAAGAGACGATAAATTTCTCGGTTTTGAAACAGGCCGCTACTGACGCGCGACGATGAGGGTGCGTCGCAGTGGCAGTAGCACTTTTTTTCGATGCCGGCGCTTTCGTTCCAACGGCTAAAGTAAGCGCGATCTTCGCCGCACTCTGAGCGGCACGTTGACGAAGAGACCGGTATGGCCTCCGGCCAATAAACGCCGTTGCAGGGGAGAGCCGGAGAACACACCGATCGATTTGGGCCCAGGCTCACGCAGAATCCGCCCCAGAGCGCGCACCCGGCGTGCGGAACGACGGAGTCGATCGGTGCGGCGCAACCGTTTAAAAATACATGGACACCCTCGTCGTCGTCGTTGCAGCGTCGACAGGCGACGTAGGGGACGTTGTCTGCGGATCTCATCAGGCAGGCGGGTGATTCAAAGCACGTTTCGTGATACACGATGGGCGATATGGAGAATTCAAAAATGGGGGAGTTTGTAACAAAAAGGGCGACAACGACGATCGAGCAAAACAGCGGAAAGACGACGAGTTCTCTCATGACGGCGTTTTCAATCGTTTTAAGTTATGCAAGGTGCGTTGTTTGATTTCCACCCTGTCCGGTTCGCCTTCGGCTGCGCCGTAATGTTCCCAGTACTTAGCCCCTTCGTTAACTAGACTTTTTGGAAATCTGCCGAGGCTCTTGAAACAGTTTAAAGGAAGATAAAAGTCCCCGTATTTCTCCCGATTCTCCGCAATGAGCAGAGTCAACCCTTGAGCGTATTTCTCGGCGTTTTTGCCGCACTCTCGCGTCAAATTCGATTCTTGACCGGAAGCAATGGCCCGAATGTAGGCTTTTCGGCTGGACACGTGATTCTTCTCTAGCGTCAGATGATCCGGCTCGTTGGCGTGTTCGCTCTCCTGGAAGCGAACGCCGTCAATAGCGTCCGTGGTAGCGTTTCGAACTTTCTGGTCTTTGAAAGGGTTTCGACAGGCAAAGTGAGGCAGTTGGCCCCCGTGCTTGCTCCTGAGAGTGTCGATCTCCAGGACGGAAAATGTGCCGAAGGGGTTTTCCTCGGTCCCGTTGGAAGACTCGGAACCTTCGGTGTTTTTGTCGACGTACACGACGCTCGATCGTTCGGTCATATGCCGAAAAATGGTTTTTTCCATAATGAGCCGCATGATAGAGTGCCTCGAGCTCACCGATTTGACGGGCCTGATCTGGTTCAGCAGGAACACGTTGACCATCAAAACGTCCCGCTTACCGAAACACAATTTAACGCACGGCGAGACGGAGGCTCGGTGCCAGCGCGAAATTTTTCGCGAGGCTTGAAAGTCGACCAACGCTCGGTGATCGAAATTGGCAGTAGCCGACGTTGACGCGATTCCCCCGACAAAGGGCGCATCGAGCGCCGAGGACCTCACTCGACGGATACTCGGCGCGTCGTCGAAGGACGGGTGGAATATGGTCAGGTGGACTCCCCAGCTCTCGTGAGCGTTGTCTTTCGGATACACGATCGGTTCGTCCGAGTCATCCGGCGTATCCTCGCGCTGAGCCTGCGTCAAAACCGCTCCGTTCGGCAGGCGTTTGCACAACGCCTGGAAGCGCCGAAAGTGGCACGGCGACAAATTTGAAAGCCGAACGTAGCCATCCTCCTGGGCGCCGCCGCCGTTCCGCAAGGACTCCGTCAAAAGGCGCTGGAGGGCAAAGAGGCGAGATTCGTAAAAATCGCAGTGCACCGTGACCTTATACCGGCCCGTGTTTTGTTGAAAAGCGGGCGGTTCGGCAAAGTACGAGCGCGAAGGCGGCCTCTTCCCATCGGCGTGCGCGTCTTTCATGGCCAAATGCCGAGCGAAATACAACTCTTCCGCGTAACGTTCGTCCAGAGAGAGCGTCACGAAATCGGAGTCGCTCTTCGACTCGCAAAGCAACTCGGTCTGGACGTGACGCGCCATCTCCAAAACTCTGCTCTCGTTTTCGCCGGCGTACACGTCTGCGGCGTAGGGAGCGTAGAGGGCGTAGGCTTTTACCGGCACGCTTTCGGGTTGGTTTTCGTACACGTATCGACTGGCGTCCTTGATCGGTCGAAACACGTCGTGTCCGTTTTTCTTCAGCGACTCCAGATCGCGCAACGTGTCCGAGATATTTTTGAGCGTCAGCCCGCTCTTTCGCTCCAAGGTTTGACTGATGGAGTCGAGACCGGGCAGGACAAAGTAGAAAGCGTCCTCGTCCAAAGAATGGCACACCTTGAGCGGATCCACCAGGTGGCCAACTAGCGCGTTGAGCACGCACCGTTCTTTTTGAATGAATTGAAATATCACGGAAAAGGCGAAGAGCAGGTCGGCCGGATCGAGCGCCGATTCCGCAACGACCTCGTCGTGCAGGTACTTGCGGCTCTTCCTCCCCAGCCACTCTACGTGCCCGCGAATCAAACGGTCGTTGTAGTTTCCCTGCGTCTCCCCCGGCCTTTTTGGTACGGCCTCCCAGACGGGCTTCGGGGGGCATCCAAAGACGGTAAATACCGCAAACAATTCGGAGATGATCTTACCGAGCGCAAAGCACTTTTCGCGAATGCGTACGTCGTGTTCCAAGCCGTATTTCACGCCGAGTTCTTCGCAGACCCGGCTCAGGCGGTTCCAGGTGAGCACGAAACCTCGATAATTGTACCGCTCTTCGTCGTCGGACCGCGAGGGAAACAAACGCAATTCGTTCAAGCGAGCCGTTTCCATTACCAGGTGACGCACGGTTCCGTAAAACTCGGGAACTTTGTAGCGCGACAGCTGCTCGTCGAACGCGTCGTGACCCTTGGGCACGACGACAATTTTGCTCAGCGGAACCTCGAACGTGACGAAACGCGAGGAGAGGGAACGGCAAAAATTCATTTCGTTCATGGCGTAAAAGTTGGCGTTGTCGCAAATGTTGTCGACGAGAACGTTTTTGTGAGAAACGCGTCCCGTGTTGCCGTCGACAACTTTTTCAACGCGTTCCGTCCGGGTGATGCCCGTGTCTAGCTCCTCCTTGAGAGCGGTGGCCTCGGGCGACGTCTCGGAGGCTAAGGGACCCGCCTTATCGTGACCGCCGGGGGGCACAAACTCTCCCATGAAGCGAAGTTTTTTGGACGTGTCGTATCGGTCCCCCACCCCGGTCACCAGGTTACTTTTAGACGTTCGGTACGTAACCATGAGTACGTACTTGGAGCCCAGGATAGCTTTAGCCACGTTGAGGATTCGCGATTTTCCCGTGCCCGGCGGTCCTAGCAAGATGCCGTGTAACGACATGGATCGGTGCGGCTTCAATTGATTGACGCCCGAGAGTAGAATGAAAAGGAGTTCAACCAGCGTATGCTTAACGCCCGTAACGTTGCAGATCAGGCGGAGAAAATTGAAGAGCGTTTGATACCCCAGCGGTACGTTATCGAGAAAGGCGTAAACGAAGGGAATGCAATGTCGAGTAGACTTTGACGGTAGAGCGTTGAGGCAGCGATGGGCAAATCCGCCGCGGGGGTTGAACCATTCTACGGCGTCTCTGTACGAATGCTTCAGGGCGCTGCTCATCTCCAGGTTACCGTATCGATGAGCTTCGTCGTAGATGGCGAAAAACGACGAGCCTCTCTCCAGGTACGTGCAATGATTTCTTTCGAGGGAGTCTAAGATAGAATTGAGGTACACTATAGAGGGATTTTTCAGTTCGTACTGCGTTCTTTTGCTTTCGTTGACGGCAATCGCCCCTCTCTGCACGTACAGGTGGGAGATACTGTCGCCGCGTGCCGTCACGTCGCTCATCATCTCCTCCGAGGTGACGCCGCTCATTTCCGCTACCAGCGCTTGCATGGTGTCGTTAATTTCAACGGCGGGGAAGAGTCGGTCAATAAAATAAGAGGGAATCAGCATGAATTGGTCAAGCCGCCAGGCCACGAGGCAGCTCAGGTCGACAACGGTATCGTCTCGCAAGATTTCCTTCTCGAATATTTGGCGGGCGTATCGGACAAACGTTTGAGACGCCCTGTCGGTTCGATACCGCAAAATTTCAAAAACCTTGGCGATGGACTCGTAGCTGGCGTCACTAACTTCCACGCCAATGTCCGGCACTTTGGAGGCGAGATTTTGCAAGTGTCGCCGATAGTGGAGCCACCTGTTGGATTGAAAGAGGTAGGACGGAGAGAGCAAACGTAAACGCTCGAACCAAGCCGTCGGCCCGTCATCCTCGCGAACGTGAGGCGGCAATCGAATACGTCGCTCGCCCCCCCATTCGCGAAAAAGGAAGGCGTAGTAAAGTTCCAAATTGCGATCGAAATCTTCGAGACGATGCAGCACCACCTTATCGGCAACGCTGCTATCGTGGGATCTAGCCGTCCTCTTGGGCATATTCTCCCTGCCCATTCCGCGCACGAGGTCGAACATGGCGAAACGGGACGTCAGAGATGGCCGCCTGGAACCCCTAACCGTTCTGTGGTCGTGGTCTCCTTCGTCGTCGCCGTCGCCGTCGTCGTCGTCCCTCTCGCCATCTATAGCGTCGAAACAAAAGTCCACGGCAAACACGTCGTTAACTCCGTGGTACCCGTTGCTGATCATTGCCACGTCCTTGACCACGTAGCGGAACCAGGATGCGCACCGGGACGGGAAAAATAACCAAAACAAACGTCCGCTGGTAATCAGACCGCGGGTCTGATCCTCAACGGCCACGCAACGTTCCACGAGGGAGCAGGCGATCAGGTGACTGCATTTTTTATCGCGCAATACCCTCGCAAACCTGAAGAGCAGTTGGAGCAAAATGTACGTGTGAGGTTGGCAATTGACCAGACACCTCTCCGGTGCCTCGCTGTGTTTGACTTCCACGCACATGACCGCCATCTGTTCGTGGAAAGTGAAAGCCTCCGAAATTCGACTTCCCGGCAAAATTTCGCAGGGCAGCGCGTGAACCGCGTTTTGTTTGCCCAAGGTGGTCATGCTGACCCTGTTCATCTACGACTGGCGGGTGTTGGAATCGGAAGGTGGAGATAAGGCCTACGTTTGCGGCAGAAACACCGGTGGTCGGGACGTCCTGTTCGATATACTCAGAGTCGAATACTCTCTGTACGTGGCCCGGAACGACGAGAAATGGGCTTTAATGAACCAGCCAACCTCGCTGGAAAGCGCGGAAAAGTACGTAGCGGGGCCGGTGTTCCGGGAACGGCCGGAGCAACTGCTCAAAATGACGTTCCTGGCACGCTCGCGATGCCTGGGAGCCGAGCAACGTCTGCGCTCTATCGAGACCTTTATCGACACTCCCCTGCGAACCTCGCCCTTCGACGACTCCGACGTGGCGATCGCGTTGGGTATTGATGGCCCGGGCTGGTATCGCGTCTCGTTTGAACGGGCGCACACCACCTTTATCTCGGAAGTGTACGCGATAACCGAAAGGGTGCCGGTTTTTGAAAAAATAAACGGGGGCGATTTCGTCCCCCGTATTTTAGTCTTTGACGTTTCGATTAAGGGCGCGGCGATTGCCTGCGTCAGCGCCTACTCTGGCACAACGTCATTCGACTCCAGCGGTCCCAACGCGCTGAAGCTATTGGCGCGTTTTTTCCAAAACGTCTCGGCCGACGTTGTGGCGTGCTTCGAGTTGGAACGCCTGGTCGCCGCTTTGCCCCACCTCGTTCTGCGGAGCGCCTTTTCAAAAGACAGAATACGAGTGCCTCCCACATTTACGTCCAAGGACGATAACTTTTACGCTCGCGGTTTCGGCGTGATACCCTTGGATCTTTCCAAGCACGAAGGCATCGAGGATGCCCTCGAAGACCCGTCCTTTCACGGCCAGCGGTCCTTCCTACCCTCCGCCTCCTCGGAACGTTGCCGTAGAGCCTATCGCGACCTTTGGCTCAGCGACGTTTTCGAAACGCATCTGCGCGTGTGCCGCTTGGCCGGGATAACGCCGGCCGCCACTAGATACCCTCGTAGGGGGCAATCTACTTTGCTTTCGAGGCCGTTGGCCATATTGGCGTCTTCGCTTTGCCGACGGGCTATCGAGGACGGTTTTGTTTATCCCACCAAAAACTCGGCTAAGTACGAGGACGTACGCCTAATCGGCGGCCGAGTTTTGACGCCCGTCCCCGGCCTTTGGCTCGATACCTTTGAGCTGCGAGATTTTCGATCGGCTTACCCCAGCGTCGCCGTAGCGTTTAATATCGATAGGGTCACGTTGATTGGCGATGACGAACCAGCCCCGAGCGACTGTTGGCGCGTTCCCGAGCATCCGTCCCTTCGATTCGTCGGCGCGTCTGTTCGCCGGGGATTATTGCCGAAAGTTTTACGGCGTCTGCTACTAGCCAGAAATGACGCGGCTCCGGCGCACAGAGCGGCGATCAAACTGTGCGCCAACGCCTGCATTGGAGCCCTGGCTCTATCCCACTCCCCCTTTGCCAGCCCTCGTGTCAACGTGGCCATTGTGGCCACGTTGCGATGCCTCCTGGAAGAACGCCAACTGGATGCGGTTCGGTTCACCCACCGACTTTTGGCGGCCGCTCCGAAAATCTTGGGCGGAGACACGGACTCGCTGATCATTCTGTACCCCACCAGGGACGCTTGCGACGACGAGGAACTGGCGGATCTTTTCCGCCGGGCCGACGCCTTTCATCGTGAGAGGTTAGAGACGCTGCACGGCGCAGAAGTGGGACAGTGGGTAAGGTTTTCGTTTGAAAGGCACGGCAGGGCGTTGATCCTGCCCTCGGAAAAGAAGAAATACGTCGGAGTGTGGCGTCGTAGCCTCGCTGGCGGTGGATTTACGTCGTGGACTCTGGAAATGACGGGCGTGCAAAGGTCCGACTACCCTTCCTGGATCAACGGCACCATCGAATCGTTTTTCACAAAAATTCTCTTGGACCATGACGCCGACGGTGCCTACGACTACCTGCGCCAACGCGTGGCAGAGCTGAAATCTGGGCAACTCCCCCCTCTTTGCCTGGCCAGACGCGTTCGCAATCGCTCTTCGTCGGCGGCGGTAGCTCGACGTACGGCGCGATTTGGCGAAACGCGCACACCCGTGGTCAACGTTGTGGGCGAAACCGCGCCAATCTCCAGCCTCTTGGCGGCAGCTTTAAACCTTCGGCCCGACCCGCAATACTGCTTTGACGCGCTAAACAGGCTCTTCGTTTCCAGCGAGAGCACGTGGGGCCCATGGGTGGCCGAAACCATGTTCGGTTCCGCCGAGTCCGCTCGTTTCCGAGAATGGCAGCACAAAATTCGCTTGGAGTTTGAAGCCCCTCGCCAGTACTCGGAAGAAGCGTACGGACCGCGGGACGAAGGCTGCGGCGGTTGTTTTACCGCGGACGCCCACGACTTGAATAAGGAGTGGGAGATCAGAGAAAAACATAACGTCGTTTGTTCGCGCCCGATGAATGGAGGCAGGCGGCTCTTTGTGGTCGATTGCCTAAATCCGCGTTGCCAGTTGGCTCAGCGCTTCATGCGGCGCTCCCACCGATCGAAATGCCCGTAATATTTTGTCAACTAAAATCAACTTCCGTGCTGTGATTGTTCCTATATATAAGAAAAGGGACAAACTGGATTGTTGTTTTAGCAGATACACGGGAAGACCTACAGTACTTGATTAACAAAGTGGACGCATTCGGCAAAAAAATTTGGCTTGACCATCAACATCGGTAGATCCGAAGTGCAAGCCATCGGCAAAGAAAAGGTTCAGCTAGACATTAAGATCAATGGAACAAAATTGGATCAAGTAGAGAACTACCTAGGAGGCGTGATTTCAGAAATTCCAACGAGCGAAAATGACATCGGGAGAAGAGTCGGCCCTGCCATGGGAGCCACGCAGAAACTAAATTCTATTTGGAAATCAAAGGATATCAGAAATGCAACTAAGCCGGAATTATATCGGGCGCTAGTCCTGTCCATAATAACAATACAGTGCAGAGACATGGACCCTAAAGAAAACCGATGAACAGAGACTCGGGGTGTTCGAAATGGCCTGCCTGAGAAAAATTCTGGGCGTCGCAAGAAGAGACCGGCTTAAAAACACACAGATTAGGGAATACCTTAAGTACCGTATTGACCTGACATCAACAATCGGAACAAAAAAGCCGAAGTACTTTGGACACATCAAAAGAATGCGTCCAACAAGATATCCAAAGATCCTCCTTGAAGGCAACGTAGAGGGCAACCGACCAAAAGGCAGACCACCAAAAAAGTGGCTTGATGAGATCAAGAGCTTCACCGAGGAATTGAACATCCCATCTGTGGCAGCTGCAGGCCATCTAGCAAGCAACGGGGACTTACGGAGACGCGATCCATTGCCGGGAGGCCATCTCCGAGACCAGACCCGGGAGGAAGGCTTTAAGTCAAGTCAATATCGGGTTTATAACCCGGAAAACTCAGGATGGTTTGAAATAAATTATTCGACCAACCCGCGGGTTGAGTTTATTTTTCACCCGCAATTATTTTCTTTTCATGATTATACGGGATGCTCTAATAATTTTGACTTTTGACCCTTCTTATGGAGACAGTACCGTTTTAAGTTTTAAAATTTTAACGGACCTATTGGTATAACTGGGTAACTCAGTTCTTAATAAAGTTACAGTTATAAGAAAATAATGAACTGGTCTACACACGCTACTAAAAATGTTTATTTTGTGTGACTCAACCTTTCGCTTGTTTGACATGTTATTATAAACTTATAAGGCTGTATGAGAAACAATGTTTTTGACTCACGATGATTGCTTGACGGCACGAATAGAACGCTATGTGATACGATCCTTAGTCAAAACGTTTGATTAACACGCTGTATACAAATCCACGTGGAGGTCCTCAAAATGTTGCAAGATGAGCTGGCGGTGATTTTACTGAAATTACCCGTTTACGTTCCCCCAGAACGTTTTTTTAACAAACGCTTCAACAAACGCAACGTTGACAACTGGTATTTGAAATTTAGCACATTTATTGAGCATAAACGAGTAATATTTTGGAAAACCGGAAGAAATAACAAGGTCTCATACCAATTTTAATCATTCGAAAAGGTCGAATAAAAAATCTGAAAACAATAATGAGCTACTACTGGTAATATTGGACAACACTCAAACAGTCAAATTAACATTTTGGCGGTATCACGGCACATGGAGCGTGGAGTCATCGGCTTTTCTCCGTACCTTCCTTTCGCTTGGGCGAGCCGGGAAAATCAACGTCCCAATAGCCCGGCGGAGTCCTCGACGATCGCTCAAAGTAGGCGTGGAACGCGCACGTTTTGAGCTTGCGTTTATCGTCGTTCACGGGCGAGCATCGCGGACAGCGCGTTTTCGGCTCGCTCGGAATATCCTTGGCGCTCAACCAACGGTCCAAATTGGATTTGCGCGGCATGCTCCGTAATGAGGAGCGAGTATTAACGGTAAGAGAGGTGGTAACGTCTCTGTCAGTATGCCCGGAGGTATCGACGTCCGGTTCGTTCAATGCGGCTCGACCTTGTTTCGCTACAATCGGCGTCAATGGTGGGATCTTTGCGAGCGGGTCGATTACTTTGCCGAGTTAAAAACCGCCGCCAACGAGCCCCTCACTGTAAATTTAGAAAAGGTTGGCGCTAATATATTTCGCCACATTGACGACTTTGCAAAAAGCGGAACGTTTGGAATACCGATCGACTCTGGCCACTTTGGAGCGGTACTGGAGGCGGTCGAATCCCTGCGGGTCAATGAAGCCGACGAGGAATTGGCCGGGCAGGTTGATCGAGGCGAGGTTTTCTACGTCGAAGCTCGTAGAGCCGCTCGGGTAAGCGGGGACGACGACGACGCTTTCCTCAAATGCGCCGAATTGCTCTGGGATTCCCGTCGGTTCTCCGAATTTGCCAACGTTAGGCGAGCTTTCCGCAACTTGGTCGTCTTTTTGGAAAATCACTACGACCTCTTTAAACGTTTACCGGACGCTCTTTTCAAGGAACTCAACGCCGACGCGGACAGGGCGTTCGGCCTGGAGAGGGACGTCTTTCGCGCAACTCTCTCCCGCTGCGAACACGCTGGAAGCTTCAAACTTTTCTTCCGGTTAACGCGAGACGTCCGCGTCGACTGGCCTCCACTGACGCCCGGCCGTTTGACGGTGTTCGGAGTCGAAACCCATCGCAAGCTGGACACCGTAGCTGAACGTTTGATCGACAGGTGGCTGGACGGCGATCAGAGCCAGTTTTTTTTCGAGTCGGAATACCGGCAATTTGAGGACAGCCTGGACTTGTTTGCCGACGACGACGGCGAATCCCGGCGACCCTTGGAGGACATTTTGGGGGAGGAATCGGACGCAACTGTGGCGGAGGGCAGCGGGGATATTGACGGGTTAGTGAGCGCGGGCGACGAAAGATCGTTTACGGCGGAATGCCGCCGATCGGCGGACGATGACGAATCGGAACGAATGGGGGGAAAATTGAGGCGTTTGCTCGTCGACGTCACCAAGAAAATGGCGTGCCGACCCGAGGGTCGCCAACGTCGGCCCAGGTATCGACCCTCGATGCTGGTGAACACCGGCGATCGACTGTACGAATACCACCCGTACGTGAGAAGGTTTCGCCTATTGTCGCTCAACCCCAACGACGGCGGGTATTTTTTCCTCCCCCACCGATCCAGCGGGGTTTGGCTGCTGAGAAAGCGGCCTATAAAGCGGGAAGGCGGGTCCGCTTATTGCTTCCCCGCCGCGTATATGCGTTACGACCAATTCGGGCATCTTTCCGAATGGGACGAGCCGGCCCGTTTGGCCGACGACATCACGGAACAGAGCCTGTGGCGTTGGACGGACGGATTGCCGGCGTCGGCCGACGCCAACGTGGTCGTTTCCAACGGGTCGGTCGACAGCGATCCGCTGGTGTTTGTTCGCCAAAACGACCAACGATGGACGGGCTTTTTTCTCGGAGCGGGCACGCGAAGGGGATCTTTTGCCCTGGAGGGATTTGTGGATATTCGTTCGTCGCACGTCGGCCTCGAGGCAACCAAGACGCGTCTATTCGTCATTCAATTTTTCGAAAGCCGCCAACCTAACCTGGGCGTGTACGATATCGAAGGGGATTCGTCATCGTTGCAATTGCGCTTACTGTGCGAAATTTGCCTGCCCCCGTCCGCCAATCCGGCCACGTTGGAAGATCGTGACGGCGTCAATTTGGCCTGCACGGGACGCGGAAAACCGGTCATCTTTCGGGAATCCGTCATCAAAACCGGGAGCGAACTAACGGTACGCTACGCCACGCGTTCCAAGGGACGTTGGAAAGATGTTGAGCTTAAAATTTGCGACGTTGAATCAACAACGGGTTTGGATACGTATCGGCTTTGGGATTTTTCAGTCGCGTCAACCCCCACCTCGGTCATCATTCGAAATTTTGGGGAAGGGGCGTTCAACGCCTTTGACGGGCGTCAGGTCGTCGTCGACGCGATAAACGAAACCGGCTTCGTGGAACGACTTTTTCCCGCGCTCGATGGAGGAGCGCCCGAAGCGGACGACGACGAAGTTTGGACCGCTTGGAAAGCTCACCGGCCGCTGACTAGGGAGCTTTTGCCGCGCGGGGACAAACTGATCGTCACGGATCGCGCTTCCGTTCCCAGCAGTCGCTTAGGTTTCTGGGTCGACTTGGAGCTCGTCAGTCGGAGTGACGAGCACGATCCCTACGATTTTGTCAATTGGAACGTGGTTAAAAAAAAAGCCATTTGCGACACTGGATAGCATTGCCGAGTTGTTTTTACATCACCTTGTATTATTGTCTGTTTACGTGGCACATAATCTACGATTTCTTGGAGGCTGAATGAGGCAATTTTCAGTCTCCCGTTTACTAGATGCCAAAGCGCGGGGTCAGCGCAGGAACATCGTAAGTGCATTTTGAACGATTTTACGGGAGAGGCATTTTTGTGTTTCCATGGAGTGATCGAGGCCCCGGTCGTGGAAAAACTACCCTAGCATTGAGTGCTGTGATAAATTTGTACTTGTTAATAACAAAAATTACAGTATATTTTGCTAAATAAATAAAGGAAAATAGATATCGTAAGTGCGTCTTGTGATTTTCCGTTCTTTTTTGAAGAACACCGTAAGCGCCACCTAGTTCACTTAATTCTTTCGCTAAACAAAATGACATTTTCTTCAATTTATGCAAAAACCCCAATTTCGCAAAGAATGTCACTTACGATGGTCTTGCACTGACCCCACGAAATGCATGTGTAGCTTGAACCGTTACACAATGCTACTGTGTCTGTTTATTTAGCTATTTTGTACGGAGGTCTTAGAGTGAATGAACGCCGCGGTCCAAGGAACAAATTGTGTGAGGCAAAGAATATTAATACGTTGTGGGGTGACTGCAAGACCATTGTAAGTGCATTTATTTTAACCCTCGTCTAAGCAACGGTTTTTTGTAACGGGTCTAACCAAGGGGAGTGGTGGGGGTTTTTAGCATCCCAATAAATTTTTTCAACCAAAGATTATATTAAATTGGTTTTGGTATTGGTCTATCCTAATA
>JAAUXV010169049.1_pt1 | contig 36127 bp, 43 predicted proteins | sample 7278181 | NCBI WGS metagenome assembly JAAUXV01 (sample SAMN14350114, study PRJNA611818) | marine sediment metagenome | isolation source: surface marine sediment (2.1m) | place: French Polynesia: Moorea | collected 2018-08
GTAAATATTTGCATGTCCGTTCCAATCGCGAAATTGCGGATCTGGATCGTTAAAACCTTTTGCCGTTTGAAGACTAACCTGGCCTGCACCCGGAATACGGATAACAGGCCATGACGAGGTTTGCCCGCTTAAGCCCATGACGTTACCGACGTAGACATCCCCCTGACCCAGCGGAATACCCGCATTGGGGTAAGATCCATAACCTATGATGTAATTATTATTCGGGTTTTTGCAGTCAAAAAATATGTTGCCGCGAAAATAATTGCTGCCGATGATATCGGGATCGACTGCGCCGGCGGATTCGCCGTTATTTTGCATGTAGTAACACGTGCCGTGTGGCTTGGCATAGACGTTGTAATAAACTCGGTTGAAGTGATTGCCAAAATGGAAATTATTGCTATGCCCAAAATTGTTGCCTGTCGTATGCACATTCTCGACGTAAACCGGATGGTTGGCTTCGATGTTGACGTTATAGCGAACGATCGCGTGTCCCGCGCCCAGCTTTAAAGCTTGTCCCGCGTTATCTGGCGGCATTGACGTATTGTTGGCAGTGGCTCGAAAAAAGCTGTTTTCGACCAAACTGTTCATCCGTGATTTATTGGGAGATGCGCGCAGCCTACCGCCAAGGTAAAACTCGAATGCGCTTTTCCAGGCGTTGTAAACATAACTATCGCGCAACACAAATGCGTGCCCCGAGCTCGCAGACAACTTGATCAGCGTATGGCGCACCGTTTCCGCCAACATCTTTTCCATCAGGATATGGTTGGTTCCGCGTTCCAGGACTAATCCGTCATACGTGACAAGTTGAGCGTTATTGCTGACATCCATTGATCCCAGCAGGGAGAAATTATGCATCCAGATATATTCGGTGGATCTGCTTGCGACATGGGTGGGATACGCTTCGGGTTCGGCCACCAACAGCCTGGATAACCGACACGTATCAAGTGCGGTTTGGCAGGATTCAATCCGAAAATGATCCAGAATTGAAAACTGCGCACCACTTATTGTCATGCCAAACGCATTGCGGCCGCCGCTAGTTGGCGCGATCAAAAAATACTCGCCGCTCCCTTCCGCCTCACCGGGAGGCAAACCTGTAATGTGTATGTAGTCGCGTTCTGCGATGTTGATGCATCCGCTACCGCCGACTGAATTGTCATTTCCAGCGCAGTTCACGAACAGCGCCGTGGTGGTGTCGTAAGCTTGATATGTGATTCTGTTGGCGTCGCTTGTCCCGCTATTCTGCGGTGATAGCCGTTCATTGTACGTTCCGCCCATCAATAGCGCTCTGTCACCTGCCGCCAGGTTGGCGTTTGCTGCGGAAAGCGTACAAGCTGCCGAAAGGCCCGTGCAGGTAGGACCTGCGCCTGCTACGCAGTTTGGCCAGGATTGCGACCCGCTTGGGTGTATGCAGTAGTCCGCCGCCCACGCTTTCGCGCCAAGCCAGGCCCAGGTCAAAAACAGCGCGACGATAATGAGTCCGCCAAACCGTAGCAAAATGTGCACAATCAAGTCCCTTATCTTGTCTCTCATGGCGTTACCTCGACAGTCCCATCGTCAGCAATATTGGTCGGCTCATTGATCACATCAAAAAATCCATCAACTCCATTACCTCGCCCTGCGCTCCAATCCGCAGCATCGCCCAGAATATAAAGATTTGCGGTTTGTCCAAAGAAATTGCTACCATCAATGCCAGGGTCTTTAGACCGCCCCAACACAGAGTCCCAGAATTGATCTCTAACGGCCTGTTGGCTGAGGTCATGATACGTGTTGCTAGCCATGAGGTAAGCAACATCTTGCACGGGATTGTCCTCACCTAGTTGATTGTGACGCTTAAATATGTGCCATTCGCCGCGATCCCAAGACACATCAAATGGATTGCCCGAGTTAAATTCATCGAGAGGAAGATTTGTCCCGTCAACCATAATATGCGCTATCTGATTGTCAGTATCGAACGAACACACAATCTGATATACCGTGTTTGTCGACATCCGAAACGTAGTAGGCATACATTCCATATTGTCACTTCTCCCTGCGTTTGAGACCCAAGCTATGATCTTGCCTGCATCGACACCCGTCCCCCACTCCCAAAAAATCCGTGTATCCCAATTGCCCGCCGAAATGCCATCACCGCCCTCGAACAGAATGGCACGTCGGTAAACAGGTCCTAAAGTTGGCGTCGATCCGTAAAAGGCTAGGGTAAATCCGCGCGTAGTTGGGACCGTTGGCGGATTGGTATTTGCGAACGTCGCGATACCACCTGATGCATCATTGCGTATCTTTGCCAACGCCGTTTGAGACACATTGACGGTCAACGTGAATGCCGCATCGGTGAACAATTGAGGAGTACCATCGTCGGTCGCGCGTATGATAAGGTTGCGAACACCTGCAGCGCCTGGCGTGTTGATGGTAAGCACATTGCCGACAAATGTTGCGTCCGTACCATCGGCCTGAACGACAGAGTAAGTAATGATCTGTCCTACGTCTGGGTCGTCTGCGTAGCCGGTAAAATCCTCGGTGAACGTTTGGCCTTCGGTCGCTTGTCCCGCGAGCGAAAATGTGACCCACACTGGCGCAATGTTAGTTATCGGCTGTCCGTAATTTGGTGGTTGCACGGGCGTCTGCTGGAATGTAACGTTGCCAGCAGCGTCCGTTGCGCGGATTTGGACGTTATATATCGTGACGCCATCGGTCTGCAATCCGTCAGTGATAACTGATTTGCCAAACGATGTATTAGTGCCCCAATTGATCCATCCCCTGCTGATATTTGCGAGTCGGGATTCAAAAAGCACTGGTTCATCCCACGTGTGCGCCTCGGTAAATATTTCTGCTGCCCCTGGCTCCACAGCAGGCTCGTAATCAACTGGGACAGGATCGGGCGTTGGTACTGGCGCCTTGAAATCCTCTTTGTCCAACAAGTAAGTCGACACGATAGCGTCCGCTCCGAGCGTTACGCGGGTCTGCAAATCGTATTGCTCTCCGACTTGTGCCTCGGTCGCAGTCAAGCTTGATAAAACGATTTGATCGGACAGAGCAGTGAGACCAGACGTACCCGCAATGGCGGTCCATCCTCCGCCGTCTAAATTGTATTCCCAATCCTGGTCTGGGGCAGCCGTCACGGAACCGCTTATGCGGAGTCGAGCCAAAGCATTGGCTTGATATTGCAACTGCCAGGTTGGTGTCGTTACCCATGCAATAGCCGCAGGCTCGGTTGTAAACTGCCCCACCTCGGTCGGGCCTACACCATACACCGGTGCACTTGGGATCAAACTGTAGTCGTATAGCTGGTCTTCGATAAGCGCCTGAAATTGGATCTGGTTAGCGCCTGTGGTGCATGCCTGTGACCGGGTATCCTCAATGGCCCCACCATTGGGTGCCCACGAATAAAGCACATCGCAGTCTTTATCGACAGTTAGATCAATTGTAACGTTAAGCTGATTGACATCAACCAAAACGTCGGAGATCACAGGCGGTCCATAGTCAGGCGAGGTCAATGGCGTTGAATCGTGGTAGCGATTGCCGGCAACATCGGTGCCTTCGTATTCCGCCCAGATCTGATTTGCCCCATCACACAGAATGTTGGTGGCACCGTTGATGGCGGGAAAAGTGGTGTTGCTACCCGCCGATAGCCACGTTCCCGCGACGCTGTTGACGACTTGGTCGTCTGCTGTGTTGGCGTAACTCAGCGCGTTATTGACGGTTTCAAAGAACCCGTCCTGGTTGTTCGCCCTGCCCGCACGCCAGTCGTCTTGCGTACCCTCTACCCAGAAAGTGGCCGGAGTTGAGAAGAATCCAATCCCTTGTGCGCCGGGATTGCGCGCCCCACCATTGTCGATATCCCAGAACTTGCGAGAAACCGTCAGGTTGTCCAGATTCTCGAAGCTTTGGTTGATACCAAGATAACTGATGTTCGTCAGCTCTGCGGTACCCGTTCCGCCGATACGATCGAATAGCCGCCACTCGGGAGAAGCGTACAGGATATCAAATGGATTGCCTGTCGGAATAAGCGTACAGTCGTACAATTGACCATTGATCATGCAGCGCGCTACGCGGGTTTGCGTGTTGACGCTGAACACTACTTGCACTGGCTCATTAACGTTAAACACTCGCTGTCCGGTTTCAACCCGAAGCGAATTGGCGCCAGACGTATTCTCGCCAAAAATAAATATCATCCTGCCAGTTGCGCTAGATGTATTCCATCGTAGCAGCTCGCCGGTAATCCCAAACCCGGCCTCGCCGAAGTTAATAATCCACTGAGCCCCAGAGGAAGCGGACGCGCCATGAAACACGATCGTGCAAGTAGGAGAGGACGCCAACCCCGGTTTGACACCTGTGCGCACTGAGTTCGCCAGCCCGCCAGATGCGGTTTGAACGGTGTTGCGCGTGATGAAGGACTGACCACCTGTCACCTTGGTTCGTAGCGTGGTCAGCTCGTCCCATGTGTGAGTGGCAAGCGTAACATTGCCGATAGCCGAGCCTGTCTGCGAAAACGACCAAATTGGCGCGATCGGCGTAACCGGGAGCTTCTGGTCCTGTTTGGCCACTTGCTGCACATTGACGAGCGGGGAACCCGTTACGGTAGCGATCAAACGCGCATCCCAGTTCTCACCAACGTTGTCCTCTGTCGCGTCCTCGCCGCTGATCAAGACCACGTTCTCAAGTCGGGTTTGACCGGAGCTGCCTGCGATCGGGGTTTGGCTCCCGCCTGTTTGCCCCCAGGTCCAATCCTCGTCGGGCGGGTTATCGACTTCCGCCGAAACTAGGATAAGATCAGAGTAACCGTCCCCCACCTTGTGGACGGCATAGACCGGCAACGATACCCAATTGAGCGCACCAACGCCCGAGGTAAACGATCCGCCAACTTGTGTGCCGGCACCGTCCTGGGGATGCGTCGGCGTCAGCGTATAATTGTAGACCGTTGACTGCTGGAGCACGGATTCCGGGATTTGCCGGATTGCGCCAGCCAAAACTGGATAAGTCGCCTGATCTTCAAGCGCGCCGCCTGCGGGCGTCTCGCGGATCGTAACATTACAGCTTTTATCAACCTCAATGTTGTACGTGATAGACGTACCCGCAACGTCGACCGTGTGACTCAGCACTTGTGGAGGCGAGTAGTTGGGGCTCACCTGCTGCTGGGTAATGTCGTTAAACGTATTGCCCGAACGATCAAACACCGTGGCATCGAGATCCATTTGCGTCTGACCGGGAAGATCGACGAAGGTCAAGATGTGAGGGTTGGCGCCATACGCCTCTGCACTCGTAGACGTGCGAGATCCGCCTATCCAGGATATCGCTCCCTCACATAGTGAGTTGCCCTTAGTGCCGTCAATGGCAACTTCCACCTGCAAATCCGCAAGCCCAGGCGCACCGCTTGCCGCTCGCGACCAGATCCACGTGTACCCCGTGATGCCTGGAACGGTCTGATCAAGTGTCCAAGCGGTTGCAAGTCGAGATGCCGCATTGCCAATGGCCGCCGATGCGTCCGCTCTGAGGTAGACCGTCACGTCCTCAGTGGTAGTGACCGACAGCGTTGTCGCGAAAGTCGACGCGCTATTCTGAACGACGGGCGTCTCAGAATAACTGGTGTCATAACCCCACGATAGCGTAAGGATGTCGGCCGTCAGCGGTTGCCCACCGACGCCGACTATGTTGAACATCACGTCCATCTGTCCAGGCGCGGGCGTTGACCACTGAAGGTTCGTGATGCGTATAACATCGCCCGTCTGGATGCCGAGGGGAACTGCTTGAAGCGGTTCGCCTATCAGCGACTCTTGCGTCAACGGTTGTTGGTCCAATTACGGGTTGCTCCTATTATCGAGTTGCGGCGAATAAACCATCACCTCTAGTAGCGGTTCTGGCTGCGCCTTGACCTAAAACTCTAGCGGTTGACCCTGTGGGCCATTCAATACCGCCAAGCAAAACACGGTCAACTTCATCGGGATCATTCTCCAGAATTGCTCTTGCGGTGCGCCTTGCGACGTGATCCGTTGCCATACGATGACCTGTTTCTCGTAGCCGTTCCATCGGCCTTGCCCATTGCAAGATGCGCGGCAATACGCCAATAGGCCCTGTGTTGTCTTCCAGCCGCTGCAGCATGAAAGCCGTGTCTGAATTGTTGTAGCGACCTTTTGCAATCGCTTCCGCCAAAATGCCCAAATCATCAAACCGTTGTCGTTGCTCCCGTGTCATTGCCGCTCGCAATGTATCGCGAACTTGAGGTCGCGCATGCAAAGATCGAAATATCCGCGCAGCTATGGCAGCATTTGGCTCTTCGGATAAATCGCCCACCTCGGCTTTGGCCTGTGCCATCAGCTTTTCAATCTGCGCGCGGACAGCCGCATCCATAGCGCGATCACCTTCGCCCCCCGTTCCTCTAATTTGGCGGGCAAGTCCGTTCATGATTTTGGGTGAGACATTGAACAGCTTGTTCATAACCAAGTGCTCTTCGCCTTCCTTGACATTGATAATTTTGCCTAGTGCGCTCTGGCGAATCCGGTCAACTGCTGGACTCATTTCCGCATAAGCGCGCCTGGCTTGCGCCAAGAAATTGGACGCTTCCAACGCTTTCTCATTGAGCGAATCGTAGTAAATGCGCAACTGTCTTGCGAGATCACCCATACCGGGCTGACCTTCCTCGCGTGCTTTGCGTGCCGCTTCATTGCGAGCCCCCCGCAGTGTCTTTAGGTAGTTATCTAAGCGGATAACTTCGCGGAGGTTGCCGCCTTGACTTTCATCTTGTACGGCGCCGCGCAGATTTTGAATAACCTTGGCCTCTGGCGTGTTCGGAAGGTAATCCGCCTCCAGCCGATCTAATGCGGCTAATGGATCGGTGATATCGGCAAGCGCGCGCTCATCGCGAACGGCGTCATAAAACCGTTTAGCATGTTGCGCTCTACGGGTAATGGCGTCATCTAATAACGTATTTGCACGCCCTTGGATCATAAACTCGGCGCCAGATGTGTCAATGTCCCCTGCCATGTTTTGAAGAAAATTAGACATCCTAAGATCTAATGCGTCATCTGTACGCGCGAAGCGATCATAGTAATCGCCCATTGTTTCCGACCGCTTTTGCCCTGCCATCTGCATCGCCCGAAGAGTGGGCGAGTTGCGCTCCTCGGCCGCCGTCAAAGGAATGCTCTCCCTTTGTGCAGCCTCAATGCGTCGCTGCCTTGCTGCTTCTACCCGTGGATGGCGCATAGCCTGGAGCTCTGCAGGATTGACGCGCCCCTGGTTAAATATGCCGCCGATAGCCGATAGCCCTAAATCAGCAGCACCGCCTAGCACACCGCCTATCAACGCTTTCGTCCCGCGATCTTCGCCAGGCGCAAGATATTCCATGCCGGAAGTCCCAGCGCCCGTCAATGCACTTGCGACCGCATTGCCTAACACGCTACCCGTACCAGGGGAAAGCGGAAATGATGCTGCGCCACCTAGCATTTCAGCGGCCATTCCGACACCGAAAGGAAGCCGTTCGCTCGCCGCTTCGCCCACCGCCAAAATGCTAGGCATGGTCTCATTTGATACGTTTACCAGACGCTGAATTGCATTTGGCGGTTGGTATGGCGTATAGAGCTCCCCTGGCGCAAGCAGTGGACTAGTTTCCGTGGGGGGCGGTGGTTGCGACTTTATGGCTTCGCCTGCCAATTGCAAAATCCCCGCTGGCAACCTCGCAAACCCCGCTGCACCTGCGGCCAGTCCGCGTTCAAGAGGACTGGCCCGCTCCATCATTGCATTGGCGGCCTGCTCGCGTCTGGTCTGTACGATCTCTGGACCATAAGCATAGACATGGCCCTGCGGGTCGAGGTTATAGCCGATTGGCTCTCGCCCATATGCCGCTCGATACGCGCGCCTCGCCTTCTCGCCTTCACCCAAATCTTGAGGGGACGGTTCTATTTCGCTTTCATTGCCATATTTTGCTACCCAATCCATCACAACATCCCCTGTGCTTTCAGCCATTTGACGGTTTCAGCTTCGGCTTGCTCTGGGTCCATGTTCTTCTCGTAAATAAGTCTTTCCTTATATGCGTCGGCTTCCTGATTAACCCGTTGCCGGCTTGTCATTCCCTGTGCCGACGATTGCGACGGTGGTGTTCGCTGCGCAGTGGTCGCTGATCGCGCCGCTGTGGTCGGAGGCCTGCCAGGCTTGTCTCTTGCTGTCAGTCTCAAAAATTCGTCCGGGTCCTCCATGAACCCTAGCGTGTTGATGGCATACTGCATGTCGTACTCTTCGCGTGCAGTTCGTTCCAGGATGTCTAACATAGACTTAAATTCGGTATAGCTTTGACGGCGATTAATGAAATTTTGCATCATATCCGCCATTTCCTTTTGTCCCGCAGCAGCGCCTGTCACAGACACACGATAGACATCAAACAACCGCCCAACATAGCCCCGCAAAGCAGTCCAGTCGCTAATTAATTTCCGTTCCTGCTCATTGGGCTCGCGTCCAGCTTTTTCCAAAAAGGCTCTAACGTCCGCACCATACTGTTTGACAAATGTGAACAATTCGGGATTAGCGCCTGCCATTTGTCCGACATTTCTGAGCCCTCTCATCAACAAAAGCAATCCCTTCATTTTTTCTTGCGTTTCCCTGGCAATCGGCTTTTGCGCCGCCATTCCTCCCGTTACTGGGTTAATGTCAGCTATGCCGCCTTGCAATCCACGCATGCGCTGCTGATACTCAAAGTAAGACATGCCTGTCCCGGCTTCGCCGCCCGCATCGATGTAGTCCTGAAGCAGTGGACGCCGTTCGCCGTCTCTGCCTCCCAATTGCGTCATCATCGTGTCAAAAATCAATTTCGATTGCTGCTGACGTTGTTGGCGAGCCAGCTGTCGCTGTTGCATCTGCTCCAAATAAGCACTGCTGGCTGCCGCTGTCCAGTCGTTACCGGATAACGCAGTGCCGATCCCCCCAAGGGCATGGGCGATACGCGCCATCCGCGAGACCTTAGGCATCGGCGTTTGGCTCTGTGCCATGATATCCGCCGCGCCTTGCATGGCAAGGATTTGCTGCGCGGTGACCGGTTGCAGAGCCAGCGCGCCTGCTGGTTGCGGCATCATAGGCCGCCGAGGCTGCGACGGCATCTGCTCGGGTGGCCCACCGATCGGAACGGATTGCATCTCAATAGGCGGCAATGCTGGTGCTGTGGCTCCAGGGAGGTAGGCATCGCCCTCAGCAGGAGGTTGCTGCAGGTTGATTGCAATCCCTTGCGCATCTAGCCCTCCGAGCACTTGCATCTGACTAGGCTCGTCCAAGTTTGCAAAGTTGCTTGCGTAAACCTCTCCAGTTTGATCGTCGACTAGCCTACCAGCGGCATCTAATGTTGCTGCCATTACCGTTTCCTCTTGCCTCGCGTTTTGCGTTGAGGCTTGCGCGCGTAATCTTTCCAGTCTTTAGGCACCGGCTTACCCTGCTTTTCGGCTGCTGCGAAGTATCTAAGCTGTTTCGGCGTGTAAGGCATTTCTACCCCCAAATTGTTTCATACGCATTTGCAAGCGCCCCTGCGCCGCCTGCGAGAGTGCCGATCCCATGAAAAGCGCCTGGGCTCGAAAACCTGTTACCGACCTCAGGATCGCCTAGATACATCGCTTGCAACCACCGCATGCCCTGATACGGCGCCATTTCTTGCTCGAACCGCTCGCGTTCCCGAGCTGCCCGAAGCTCCATTTCGATTTCACGCTCGGTTGCCCCCATCTGGCGAAGCCGATCGATTCTAGCTTGCTCTGCCCGTGAGGCGAGCCCCGCGCCCTCAAGGCCGAGCCCTGCGTATTCGCCCGCCAAGCGGCCCAGACCCATACCCATTTGGCCGAGCTGTCCGGTCGCGCCCAGCGCGGTGCGCTGGTTAGCAAGTTCGGTCTGCATGATAGACTCAAGCCCGCCTTGAAATCCCATGCCGTAAGCGTTGGCACGCATGTTGGCGGCGGTGTCGGTCATGCGATCAGCGGCGTCCCGATGCAGCATGGCTTGCGCGATCTGGTGACGGCTATCGCCCGGCGCCTGGCCAAGACCCGCGTATTGCAACGTAGTTGCGCCAATGTTATCGGCTAGTGATCTCGCGGCATCGCGGTTGGCTGCATCAATCTGCGCTTGGAGATAGGGGTTGTCAGCAGCAAGACCGCCCATTTCTGTGGCGTAGGCGCCAAACTGGGATGGGTCGATATCGTATCCTGCCATAAGCTGGCTATATGCATTGCCCAGAGCGCCTGCCGACGCCTGGCCCGCCGCCGACATATAGTCGCCCATCGTGCCGTACATACTCTGACCATACTGCTCTCCTAAACTTGGGTCCATCGAATAGTCAATGGCTTGCTGCGCGACAGGATGTGTGCCGCTGACTGCACCTGAGTAATCCATGACCGGGAAAGTGGGCTCTTGCGCACCGGGAGGAAGTCCCCATTCAGAGCCAGGACCAAATATCCGATGCGCGGCCGCCGAGTTTATCCAACGCCGCATCTCGCGTTCGGGATCGCGTTCGCGCCTTGATCGCTCGCCGCCGCCGCCGCCTGAGCTTAAGAAACTACCTATTCCGCCGAATGCCATAAGTCATTTACTCGTAGAATCTAAGGTTTAGTTCTACCGCCGCGGCGTCCACGGACACGTTCGCGGTATGTGAGCACAATAAATAAAAAGTTTGCGGCGGCTGATCGATGATGACATCCGCCTCCATATATAGTGATGTCCCCACGGTAAAATTACAGTACCTGAAATCGTGGCCTAAAAGATCCACTAGCGGGGTAGCTTGTGGATCTTGATGCAATACCAGCAAAGCCGAACCTGTCCTATTGCCTGATGCATTAGCAAAGATTACGAGGCGACAATTGACGTGCAAAACGCCTTGTCGGCCGACGACAATTTGATAATTAACAGGGTCGTAAAGATCTTTATTTATTCCGAGTCGCTCATTGAACGTATCGACTTGCAGCCGATACCATGTCCCTGATGATGGCATAGCAGTAGGTGCGCTTGATTGCCATAGTTCTGGGATCAAGATGTTAAATCGTGCAGTGACCTCTTCAATCGCTTGCGAGATTTGAGTATCCTCGCCGTAGACATAATTTCCTAGCGACTGCAAGCTATCGAGTGATAGCTGGACATCGCTTGGAATGTAGATCCGCTTGGCAAGTGAGAACGGCGCGGCCATCAGGCATCGCCCTCCACAATGACATCGATGTCAAACCCGATCGGCTGAAACGGCTTCGTGTCGAGCGCCTGGACCGTAAAACGGATATACCGAAAAGCGGGTAGATCCACGGATAGGTAACTATCCGACATCATGTCAAAAACTTCGGAGTATTCGGGATTGATGGGCTCTGACCACACATGCCGCTTGGTCTCGTAACTAATCTGTAATTGCCCATCACCGATCATGATGGGCACGATCTCGCGGATAACGCACATATCCTTGATGGGCCGCTCAAACGCTTTGCTGAGATCAAACCAGCCCGTGATAAACCGACAGGAGAAGGGATCTCCATTGACATCAGATGACTCTGTTTCGTCATAGCCCAAGCGTACGATGTCGGATCGATAAGGCGGGCCCACCAGATCACCAATAGCTGTCAGCGTGTAGTCCCCACCAGCTTGGCGGATCTCCTGCGGTGCTGCCCCGGTGAATTGAAAACCGCGACCAATGCCCGTCACAAACCGGTTCGCCATCAGCAGGGAGTCGAGATCCAGACGCGACCAAGCGTTTCGGTCGACGTTGTAAATAAACGCTTTGTTGGCCCTAAACGGATCGGTCGAGGTGACATCCGTTCCGAAAAACACGTACACCTCGCGCCATCTGCGGTTGTAGTGCAGCTTGACGGATCTATTGTCTACCAACTGCCGATAAAAGCTGTTGCGGATTGTCGTTGAGCCTAGTTGCTGGTCGAAATCCAGATCCTGTTTGACCGCACCGTTGGTGACGTAAATCGAGTTTTGGCCTGCCGCCACTATGCCGCGTTCGGTAACGACTGTCGCTCCTGTTTGCTTGCATCCATCATCCGTCACAAATTGGTCAAAGCGAAACACGGCGGCAGGATTCGCAGCTCCGATGTATGTCATCTTGACAATACCCTGCTCGAAAAACAGCAGATTGGCAGCCTGATACTCGCGACAGTCGACTAGGGCCCCAAGGTGACTTTCGCGATCCGAGTAGCCGGCTACGGTGCCGGGAAGCACAGCGGGGTTATCCTCCCAGATTGGGATCTGCGCCAAACCTACGGGTTGACTCCAGCGCACACGATACGGCGTTGGGACCGTGCCGCCCTGTTCGTCCTGCTCCAGCAACGCGATTGCGAAGTTTTGAAAGCTGCGAATGACGCGCGCATAGCGGTTTCCTGGCCACCCCCAGGACGAATCTTGAGTGTAGGGCACTGCAGGATTGTAGGGTGGACTCGTCGAGGTTGCCCACAGGTAAGGGATTTGCGTCGGGCTTGAGATGATGACGCCAGAACTCACAAAGTCGATGTACCACTCGAAGTGAAAGCCCGGGCCACTTGTAGGCGTGATATCGCTGACCGATACGCCGTCCCACAAAAAAAATTTATCGCCTGCGGTGTAGATGACACTGGCAGCAAGATCCGCGGTCTTGAGTCCGTAGATTGCCCGAATCCAAAACTCGGCGGGGTTGGCTCCCTGAGCAATTTCAATGCCGTCGCCGCGCCGCGAAGACAGTCGCCCGCCCTTGAAAACCATATCGGCGATATCGTAATTATAACCCTCTGGGAGCGTCAACGGCGCGACATCCGATCCCATGCCCGCTGTACCTATGTCGCGGAAGGATATCCAAGACATTACAGCACGACAGCCTTACCAGTACCAAGATTGACTAGCACATTATCCACGCTTGCTTGGTCCCACACTATTTCGACCGGATCAAAAGGACTCTCATAATAGAGTCGCCCATCTTTCTCGATGCATGGCAAAACCGCTTGAATATCTTGCACGTCATTACAAGACGACATCCGCAGCTGGTATTTTCCAACGCCCACGTCCTTGATCGCGATCATAATGTCAGCCTCTGTTAGATTCACGCCACAGCCCCCCAACGCTGCCGCGTCTTGCGCGTCACAATAGCCATCTGCCTCGCGAGCTCTCGTTCCTCATCGGCCAACATCGCGGCATCGCCCAGGAATTTTGCCAGCGCCCATTTACCGGCTGTCAAGTAGACCGAATAGTACTTGTCGAAGAATGCGGGTTCGGTGCCATTGCTAGTCATCGCTACGGGCTGCTGATAGTAGCTGAGTATCCAGTCCTCGTCATCGGTTGGGATGGGCGCGATCAGCAGTTCTTGAGGTGTTGCCGCATACCAACGCTCTGTCGTGCCAGATGTCCACGATCCCGAGCGGATCTCTTGTACGCGTTTGATGCTTGCGGGATACGGCAGTTTGAGACTGGAGTCGTCGCGCATCACCTTGACCCATTCAAGGCAGTCGGCAGGTAGCGCTAGCGATCCCGTTCCGCCCGTAATCGTGATGGTACTGTTAGACAGCATTTCAGGCACGCGCAATCCGCGAGAGATATCCTGGTCCTCGGATTGCGGGCCTAGTCCGAGGTATAGTGCAGCCTCTGCGAACTTGATAACGTCGGGCAATACGCCCTCAAGCTGCGGATGACGGTTGTCATCCAGGCGTAGAAACCCCCATCGCTGGATAGCTTGTTGGAGGTCGACGTAGGTTTTGGGCATAGATAGATTCCCTGCGCGTGTGCTCGGTCATGTTGGCCGAAGTGATCAGACTCGTCACGGCGTTGCGATGGAATTCAGCGTCTGCTTGGAGCTTGAGATAGACGCAAGCAGCCATGATCGACGCCTCGAGCCAGATGCTGTAATAGTTTCGGAATGCAGCATGCGGCGTCTCGTCGATGTCGAGATAGTCCTTACGATAATAGCCGCCAGCATCCACTGACCAGGCAGTGGTTGCAGACGGGTAGACCTCCAGTAGATTGCCGTGGATGGCATACCATAAGGCAGACACTGGGGTAAGCGCACCTTGCTGCATCCGATGCATTTCGTTCGGCGTTGCGACGTACCCCCACTTGTCCTGGATGTCGGGATGGTCCGCTGTCCGCACACTTTCCAAGAGCAACAATTCTGAACCAAGCGCCACGCTGCTTGCATCGGCCGAAATAGCGTAACTACGCTCTTCCCACAGCTCCGAGACCAGCAACGCAGGCATGGGCGTGTCTTTCTGTCCGTAGTAGATAATCGTCTCGCCCAGGCGGATAATCTGATCGAGCTGATCGCCGATATTCGGCTGCGTCGTCGTTATCGACCTTCTCAACCACGCCAACGTATCGTCCTTGAGCTGCTGATACGTAGGGTTCATGCGCTTTCCCTGCCCACCACTTCGGCGTGGACAGCCGTTACAATCTTGATTGTACCACCCGCAGGTCCGTTGACGCGGATGCCAGAGATCGGTACACGATCTGGCATCACTCGCTCAATGGTTACCGTACTTAGGTCAAGTGATGCGGCTAAAGCAAATGTGTCGTTCGGCTCGCCCGGCGCACGTGGCATGCATACGCTCACGTCGACGGTCCCGGTGCCGGTTAGTGTCTGGATACAGACGGTCGTGATCGGCGGAACCAATCGAATATCCTGATTTGACCCAGTCAATGTCATGTACTTGAGCATTACTTGCCCTCTCCTATGCCTCGAAAGTAGACCCGCTTCTGTGCTCGGCAGAGGTCCGGCCGGTGAGTGGCCACCCACCGATCGATGGCCTTCCATGCCGCCTCATCTGTCCCCTGCGGAGGCCAGATGCCAAGCTGCGTCATCTCAGCAATGGCATGCGGGTCCAGTACGTACTTCTGCACCACGTCCTTAGCTGGGTTCTGCTCGCTGCGCCGTTTCTGGATATCCTTGTACACATCCGGGAAGAGCTTAAACTCTAGCCGGCGCCTTCCCTGGCCATCGCGCAAAATGCGAGTGGCGACATCTAACTCGCATTTCTTCGGGGTCCATTCGCTGCTCGCCATATTAGCTGCCCGACACGCTTAAGTCTTCGATGCTGACAGAAGCCTTGGAGTTTTTACAACAAAGCGTTTTGCGCATGTAGATTTCCAAATTTTTATGACGCGCAGAGTCTTTCGCGAACTCTCCTACTGACTGGTTATACAATGTGCTGATACCCCAAAATGATTGGTCGGTGACTAATGCGTTGACGTTCGTAACTGCCGCGCCAAAGCTCATGATCCAATCATGCATGACGATAAGGCGGCCATAGGGGGTAGTGTAAACCTCGATCTTATTGACAAGCTCTGTACCGGTACGGATATCTCTCACGCGAGCGCCTGCATCGGTTGCGTAACCGCTTGAGGTCAGCGCCCACTTCGCCAAAACTTCCGCATGCTCGCTGGTCACAAATAAATGCGTCGGAGTACCGCCGTTGGTCTCGATGATGCGTGCGGCCGTGTTAAGGTCGGCCTCATCAAACGCTCTAGGCGTGCCTGCATTGGTCAAACGGTTTGCGGCATCCAGTTGAACATAAGCACTGCCCATGCGAGCGGGCGTTCCCGCGCCATTGCCTTCTTGCCTGTCTTGCTTAATCTGCCCAACGCACGCAAATTCAAAATCTCGCCAAAGCTCGATTCCCTTCATTTCGACCTGATAATCGAGATCTGAATCACGTCCATAAACATCTACCTTTCCATCAACTTCAATTGTGCCGGTGACGCTCTTGGTAAATATCTGCTGATAGTTAAACATCCTGGTCGGCTGCGGATTAGTCGCAATCCGAGCGGGATCTTCTTCCCCTGTACTGTGCTGTTCCGGGTCCGCCAAAATTTGTTCCTGCCACTCGGTCTTGGTGTTCCAAGCCAAAAACCCGCCATCGCCTGGGCCATAGCCTTGCGTCTGGCTTACAAACGGGATTTGCTGATTTGCCAGAAGATAGACATCGTCTTCTACCATTTCTTTCATATCCACGACATTCGTGGACAGGGTTACCGGAGTTACCATTGTTTACCTCTGCCTATTAAATCTCGACAGCTTTCCACGCAACGATTGTCTGGCAGCCGTTTGGCGCTCAAATCGATTGTCAGACCTCAGCGACTGATTAAGTTGACGCTGTTGGCGTGCTGCAGCCGTTTGCTCCGCGCCTGACGCTCGACTTTTTTGAGTCAATGTCTTGGCAGGCCCTTTCGGCAGATTCCCCTTGGCAACGCGCTTGGCATCCTTGTTGAGCTTGCGATACGCCAAGGCATCCATAGCCATTTCCGCCACCTGCGGGCTCATGATCTCCATGATCTGATGCGGCGTTACGCGATACTCGCGAGCCAAACCGGGGAAAAATTCCTGCCTGACGTAATCCGCTGACCACTGCTCGCTTTTTGCGTGCATGTGCCGATCAGTATCAGCAATGCGTTGCTGCGCCTGTTCGGCTGCGATCTGCGCGGCTTGCTTGCCAACTCGATCAACTACGGACTTCAAGCCCTCAAGCTCACGGCGCCCCATGTCGTAGCGCTGATACGCATCGAACATCTGCGGATTCTCGCGCGCCAGGTTGGCAACGTCGAGCGCCGACATCTGCTCAAACCCCATCTGCTTGTATTGTGCCATCTGGGGCGCGGCCTGCTCGTCAAGTGCCTGCGGCAACACCATCAGCTGCGCGAATAGCGCCTCCTGCTGACGGCTTCGTTCGGCGGCCTGTTGCGTTAATTGCGTGTGATGCTGTCTACCCATGTAATCGCGGACCAGATCCTGACCGGTCAGCTCCGTGCCATCGGGCATCTTAAGCTTGACCTCGGCCAGTTCGTCGCCAGCAAGGATAGGCAGTTCGCCATCCGCTGCTTCGGACTCGTCTTGCGGTTCTTGATCCACGTCCAAAACTTCCTGTTCTTCTTGCCCCTCCAGGTCTTCGACGAGGTCCTGGGCTTCGGACGGGTCGCCTGTTTGCAGAGGCTCGGGCTGTGACGGGTCCCCTTGCGGTTGCGGTTCAACGCCCGCGATGCGCAGTGATAGGGAGGTCATTTTATCCGATAGCCTACTTCTAGCTGCGGAGGCCGCCTGAACGGCGTCGGGTCCGCTTGATACATCTACATCAGCCATGTTTAATCATCCATATCAATTCTGAATAGATCCTGTCCGCCGCTTTTAGGTCGGCCAGAATTCGTATGACTTGTTCGGGATCGACGGCGGCCTCTATCTCGCGGTGGCGCCTCAACTTCACTTCGTTCAGCGCCTTGCCTAGCGGCTCCATCACCGCCGCTATCGTCGAGAGATCCTGCGGCGTTACGGGCGATATTAGCGTCATGTACTGCGATCCGGGCTTTGATCCGGGCTTGGTGTCTCGCTCTGGCATTTTGCCGTGCTGCCTCTAATGCGTCGGTATATTCGCTCATCCCGTAATACTCACCGGTCGTTCCTGCTCCTCCTCAAGCTCGACTTCGCGTTCCTTCATGCGCTGGTCGAACATATCGGTAAGCTGTTCCCACTGGAATTGCTCTTCGTCAAGGTCCTGTGCATCCTGTTTGACATCGGCCTCGACCATCGTCTTGAGCACCGACATTTGCGTTTCGGTCTGGAGCTTCGCGGTTTGCGCCTGAGCGGTTCGCATCTGAGCCATGAGGACGGCTTCCGATTTCTGCTTTTCTTCTTGCGCTTGTTGCGCGGCGGCCTGTGCGGCCTGCTGGAACTCGGGACTACCCGGAAGCGCGAGCACCTGTTGCGCATCCTTGCCCAAGAGTTTCAGCCATTGGGACAAAACGTAGGCGCGATTCCGCTCCAGATAATGCTGTGGCACGGATTGACTAAGATACTGATCAATTTGTAGCCACTCGGCCGCCTGGCGCATCTGTTCGTCGGGCGTCAGCGCCGTTGCGATATTGATCGTCAGCTCATCGCGCCACTGGCTCGGCCGAATCACGATCGGCTGCCCACCGTCATCGTCCGGGATCATCATGCCCTCAAAAATCTGGGCGTTATCCCGTGCAAGACCAATGATCCGCTTGATTAGCGGAACGATGAACGTCTCGCAGATCTGCCGCGCGATCATTGCGGGGCGCCGTTGACCCATATCGGCGTAGGCGAGCACCATATCGCTGGCATTTTGCCTGGCGACCGCATCGGGGTTCATGCCTTGGGCCGTCCGAGTAAGGCCCGAACGCTGCTCTTTATCCTGAGCAAGCATTTCCATCAAAGGGATGGTCTCTTTCGGAAGATCAAAATGTGGCTCAGTGTAATAGCTTTGCCCAGGCACCCTCACTGCCACCGTGCTGCCAAGCTCTTCGGCACCCGCTCTACCATCGTCGGGGTCCTCAAACGAGTTGATCCCAAATTCGGTTCTGCGGCCTCGGTTTGAGGTCAGCACGTTGTCCTGAATCTGCCGAATGACATGGGATCTTGCATATTGAGTCCACGCCAAAAGATCGGCATGTCCGTGGCCGTAGAACTTGTGCGGAAGCAAATGCGGAATACAGGCCTCATACCAGTGATCCTCGACCACTTCCATATGGATAATGCTGGAACTATTGTATCCGTGTAGGCAATAGATGATTTCTATCCGCCCATCACCGTCGATGTCAAGCTTGCGAAACGAATGATGCACCTGCTTGAGTTGCAGATCGCCCGTTCCGTACTGATGTTCTTGGCGCGTCGATCGGTATGGCGTGGTATTGTCTACCCGATGACGTTCCCACCGAGCCGAACCCGTAACGTGTGTGTCGGTAAAGTCTGGTAGCTCTTTGATCTGCTCATCGTCAAGGCCAAACTGCTTAAGCTCCTGAACAGTGTGGCGAGCGATGTGGCCGACAAAGTCCCATGCATTAATGGACTCGCCGAGGATCAGAAAGTCCTCGGGAGCAATCGGATCGATTCGCAATTCTTTTGCAGGCCGCGTGATTTGCGCTTCAACTCGCACCATGTTCGGCCCTACTGGCTGAACGGACTGAATCTCGATCTGCGGTAATTGCGCCAAAGCAGACACTGCTACGGCAGGTAGCACTTCGGTAATGCGCTCGGTTTGCGGCGTCTGATCGACGTAGACTCGTACGGCGGCCGTTTTAGCTAAAAGTGCCTCATGAAAAGTAGCGTGCATCCAGCCCTCGTTCCATTCCGCTTTGCGCATGATGTAGTCCACAAAAGAGTCCATTTGCATGACATCTGGCGCGCCGTCGGGTTTGAGCGCCACTGCTTGATTGTTGGCCTGGAAAGTGTCGAGCAGAATTTGTTTCATACCCTCCACGCCGTCGTACACGTCACCAGAGACGTAGGCGCTACCATCGGGCGTCAATCCGTCTGCTTTTACTGGATAGCCAGGCGATTGTAGGTAATAGAGCCGATACGCTTCGGCCCGTTGCGCGCGGATCGAGTTGTAGGTTAGCTCGTTAGATGTCCGCGCCGAAGTGCCGATTGCGCCCCCCGTATAAAAGTTGTCCGTATCCGCGTTACGAATATCCTGGGTGAGGATGTTGACGATCTGGCGCTCGGTATACTGGCTGTCGTCAATAAGCATAGTGCCCTCTTACGCGCTGTTGCTTCGGGAGCGTATTCGGCCGCGCGGTTTTTGCCGCCAATCCACCTGTCTTTGCCATCTTGACGCCTGGCAGAAATAACCATACCCCCCTGGATGCTTGCTCATAGGCATCACACGCATGGCACCACCATCCCTTCGCTTCGTAGTTCTCCCAGCGCGAAAGATTTGAGTTCCAGTGGCGCCTTCGTTCTTGAAGTGCCTGGATGCCGCGTTCGCAATGCGACTCGTCGAAAAGGCTGCGATTGATAAAGTCGCCAGCGATCGCGATGGCATCCGCTTTTACCTTGATCCGTGGCACTACGTCGAACTCTATGCCCGCCTTCCGCGCCGCATCTATGCGGATGTCTTCGCCCATTTGGCCTCGGGCTTCTAGGTCGTGCGGACCAATGTGGCGACCATATTCGTAGCCATTCTCCTCGGCGATCCTGCGAAGCTCCCTAGCGTAGAAAGTCGGTGAAGCATTGGAGAATTCTTCATATCGAATGAACCACGCCTGCTGTCCGTGCATTTGGAAAAACCACACGGCTGTGGTGCCGATATCCCAGGCAGTATGCACCAGCAACGCGGGATCGTGAGGCACGCCGCCGATTCGCCCGTCTTTGCGCGCCTGCAGCATTTCCCGTTCGTAGTACGCACCTTCGATCACTTGCTCAAATGCCTCATTGGGTGTGCTGGGATACTCTTGCCTCATGTAGTCTTTCTGCTCCCGCTCTTTGGCCACGTACCACCATTTCTGATGATCACTAAGCTCAATGTGATGCTCGGCCTTAAGCTTCTCAAAATAGGTCTCATGGCGCGGAGTGATCACCTCGGGTTCGACCAATTGGCAACGCGCGTCTTGATACCAGGCGTAGAAGTGAAAGCGCCAGTCCAACATACCGCAACGTCCTTGAGCCGTTGAGGCCCTGGCATTTTTGGCCATCTCCATGAAGTGGCCCTCGTACCCCCTGGGCGTTGAGTCGATGATAATCATCGTTCCTACATGCGCGGTATTGAGCGCCCCTGTCTTGATCTCTTGCGCCTTCTTCGGATCGTCTGCGCAGATCCTTGCAAATTCCGTAACGTTGAGCAGTTGCACGGTCCCTGAGCGAAACGACGTTCCCACCGAAATCTTGCTGCCGTTCTGCAGCTCCTTGGTCAATGTGTTGTCTACTTTGAACGGCTTGCGCAGAAATGGGGGCAGTCGTTCGTAAGCGAACATGATCTTGTTCTCGACCAAATCCACGGCATCCTTGAGGCTGGAGCAGATGACGGCGAAGGTCTGGTTTGGAGTAAACAAACATAAATCCAACCCCAAGAGGAATATCTCGGTCGTGATCCCAATTTGCCGGTCTTTGAGAACTAAATTGCGCCAATGCAGGTTGTGGCGGAAATGGCGCTGAAGCTCGAACTCCTGGAATGGGACTTCTTGTCCCAATTCGTCTTTGATCCAGTAGAGATTTCGGAATCGCCATTCGATATCCTCAATCATTGCATCAGCATATCAATTGCTGCGGCTGCGCATTGTGGCACTTGTGCGTTGCCAAGCGCTTTAAGTCGGTCCACCCTAAAGGGAACCCCATAAGCCACTCTATCCACGTCGGGTTCAATGGGCCACGTTCCTGCGTCGCCACTAACGATGGAATGGATTTTTGGCATCCCGGCCCCTTCCAATCTCTTGCCAGCGGCGTCGGTAGCAAGCAACCAGAGTCTGTTTCTTTGGTGCGGCGCGCCCACATCGGCTGCGCCCAGCACTCCCCATTGACAGTCATACCGTAACGCGGCCAAGTCGGCAAGCACTCGGTCCAATCCTCGAACAAGCAACGCTGCGACATTTTCCACAAACACGTATCGGGGTCTAACTTCGCCCACAATCCGATGCATCTCCGACCAGAGCCCGCTTCGTTCCCCTTCGATACCTGCGCGCTTTCCGGCCGATGATATGTCCTGGCAAGGAAACCCTCCCGATACCACATCAACAATTCTGCGCCAAGGGATGCCGTCAAAGGTGCATACGTCATCCCATATCGGGAAAGGCAAGAGTAATCCTTCGTTCTGTCTGGCCATGAGTACACTTCGGCAATAGGGATCAATTTCAACCGCGCAGACACATTGCCATCCGTGCTTCTGGCTGCCAAGAATTCCTCCACCAATGCCTGCGAACAATGCCAACTCATTCACTCGATATCCTCAACTGGCGCCGGATAATCTGCCGGGTCAAACTCAGGCAAGGCGTTGAACTGCTCAATCGCTACTCGCTGCCGTTCGGCCAGGATCGCCATATACTCTTCTTCAGTTAAGCTTGCCATGGACCCGCGCTATCGCTTCCTCTCGATCCGCCTCTATTCTCGCCACCAGTGCCGAAACGCCACTGCCCTGAAATGCGTACTCGTCCTGCGCAATGGGTTGCTTGCCCCAGCCTTCCATTGAAACCAGCAATTTTACTGCTTGGACTTTCGCCAGCGCCGACTCGGACGTCCTCGCCATATGCCATAAGATGCCCTTCGCCTCGTGCTCGTCGCCGTGCTTGACTTTAACGTAGGCATCGGACAGCGCATCAGTTTCGCCAAACAAATCGAGTTGATTGTCTTCAACCGAGGGCTTGCGTCTGGGCATCTTTGCTTACCGGAAAGCGCTCTTCTCCTTCAGCCCAAAGCCTCGGCTGATCGGGGTGGGATTGATAAGTAATCTCAACGCTCACGCCAGCGTATACCCCATACGTGCCGCCTGGTTGCGAGTAAACTGCTGAAGATTGTGGCGCATCATATCGGCATAGGCGCGGCCGCGTTGAACCGTTTGATGCAAATGAGCAGCCATGGGTGCGGTGTCCGGCGCCTGGAGCGGATTTCCCTGCGCGTCCGACCACTGATAGCCGGGTGGAATCGTCCTACCCGAGTATTGCTGACCCGGCGCGTATTTAGGGCTGCCGTCGGGATTGTAGCGCTCGGCGAACATCGGGTCCTGCCGGATCGCTTCGGCGTAGTCGGGGTTATCTGCCATATAGCGCTGGAGCGCATCATCACCCGAGTATTTGTTTGGCGCTCCCACCCCAAAAGGGTTATAATTGGGATCTGTCATCGCCTGCTCTCGTTGCTCGTCAGTCAGCCACACGTCGTTGACACCGTACTTTTGCGCAGCCTGCATCCAAAGCGGCGTCGCGGTCGAGCCGGGAGCTGCTTGAGATCCCGAATTTGGCCTGGCGACATTGTATTGATGAGCCAACGTCCGCCAGTCGTATGGGTTGTAGCCACGAGATTGAGGATTTTGCCGCCAACTGTCCATACTCGACTCCAAATAATGATTTTCGGCCACTATACCATATTTTTGGATTTGTCAAGTGATTGCGCGCATTAAAAAAGCCAGGTTGCTTTGCAGCCTGGCTTGCACCCGCCTTGTCAACCTTCTGGGTTGAAAGGAGACTTTATTTTCCTGCGAATTTTAATCTACGTCAAGCTATCTCCCTACATATGCGCACAATTGATCAATTATTGTGCCAAAATCTATTACTTCGGCACCTAACTTTCTGCCCTCGGCTTGCGCTTTGTCGTAGGTTATCTTTCCCTTTCTGCGTTTTGCGGCCAAAGCTTGCCATGCTTTAGCACGTTGCTCAGTTTTATCTCGGAGATCTGCCAGTCGGTTTAAATCCGCTTCAAGCTCAGGCGACATTTGCACACCCGTCATTTTTGGACTTGACGTACGCAAGGCCTACGATAAGTGCATCGGCCTGGTGTTTGTCTTCGACTGCAAAGCCTCGCTTGCGCATCTCGTCCAAAACTTTGTCGCGTGGAAAGTCGCCTCGGCCAAGGATCGCTTTGCGCGCAGTTGTTGCTGACACCTCATCGCGAGGAATTTCCGTCATCTTGGCCACCATGTGGGTCAACAAAGTCAGTGCGATGTAGAGGTGCGCGTTCTTGTGCTGGCGCGGATAACTTTTCTCAATGACCAAATAATCGGTCAGCCAGGATAGGGTGTTGGTCACTTCCGCAAGATTGCCCCAAAACCGCAACATCCGCGCGGCCCAGTCTTCGTGGTCCAACACCCAAGTGTCAAATTGCCATTGGTTGTCGCGCAAAATGGCAACGCCAACCGAATCGCCTATGTCAAGAGCTATCAGATTTTTCATTTTGCATCCTCCGGATCTAGCCGCTCCAAATAATCTTCAGCGCAACTCGTTATCCACCGAAAAGGCAACGTTGAGCCAGGCTCATAAGGGCCCCAGTACTCGACGTAGTGGACATTATCCTCGTCTACCGCGATCACCGTTCCGATGTGGTCTTTTGGGACCTGTAACTTTACGATGTCTCCGATTTGCATTTTTGCTCCTCCTGCTCAAAAAACTTTTTGTCTTCAAGTTTTATTTCATTCGCCATCGTCAGTCTCCTCGCGTAATGCGCCTTCGATCCGACGCACTAAAGATTGGGCATATCGGTAATGTTCAATAGCCTTTTGAGATTCGTAAGCTTTCGCGAAATAGCGTTCACGTTCCGCTATCTCTATCGCGTTTTGGTGCTGGCGAATAATGCGATCAAATTCGGCTTGTACCGTTTTCAGTTCGGATTCAATTGTCATCTTTAGCACTCTTGTTTAAATGCAACCGCACTAAAGCCTTTGCATGCGTGTAGTTCCTGATCGATATTTGGAACTCGCGCGCCTTGACAAAATCATGCTCCATTATGGCGTCGCCTAACGCTCTTTCCGCGTGTTCGATAAAACGCTTAAACTCAGCTTCAATAGCAGAGGCTTTATCTATGGGCTTGCTTTCGGCAACAGGTTTATCGCGAAACAAACCCATTATTTTCATTCCAATCCCCTTTGCGCAAAAAGCAATTTCACCGCACCGCGAACCATAGGGTTCGGCCGATCACGCTGAAAGTCCGACAAATGGATCAAAGGGTGCCAATTGACTGTTAGCCATGCCCACCATTTGCCGTCCATCAACTCCTCAATAGCAACTCTGCACATCAGATCGTAGAAAAACTGATCACGGCGGCTATATATTGCATCAATCGATATTACTTTCATGATTGTAAACGGTTTGCCGTCTACCCGCAGAAGGTCAAGCTCAAAGGTCAGCCATGCCCCCTCTTTTCCGTGTGCCGCAAAAGAAGATACGCGCCCACAATGCCAACCGGCCGGCAGGTACACTTGAGAGGCGGGAATTGTTATTGCCTGCTGGGCTGCCGCATAATCCTCGGGCTTCACCACTTGGGGGATCGGCTTGCGTTCTTTTCGCTCGCGATTTTGTCGCGCGTTTAGTTTGCGTTGACTCGTCTTGCTCATTTCAAATACCCCTGAGCCTTAAGGCGCGCCGTGTTCTCGCGGTTCTGTCTCGATAATTCATCGAACCTAAGTTGCCGCAACATCCGGTCCTGCTCCTGGAGCATGCGGACCATTTGCGCCTGGTGCTGGTCTAGAATGCGCGCTTGAGGGTAAGTGGCGTAGTAGAGCTCACGCGCTTCGCGTCTGGCCTTGCGTTCCTCAGGCGTAGCGCAGGCCATTAGGGCAAGGGAAAGAATCAGTGTGACGATGATTTTCATTTTGTGCTCCTATGTGTGCTTTTGGCGGATTTAAGTCGCTACCAATAGTAGGGCGTTAGCTAATATCAGAAATGCTCTTAGATTTCAGTTTTGCCACTTTCTGGCTTAATCCGTTGACCTTCTGCGTGAGCTTTCCTGGTCGGTTCGCTAACAGGCCGAAGTTCAAACAATTCATCGTCTCACCTCCCGCAAGCCATTGAGACTAGAAAGCAGATAGCCGCGAGCACGGCAACGCCTTCCCACCCGAAAAAGAACGCCATAATTATCCATTCCATCACTTGATCTCCAACCGCAAAGCTTGGTCCAGATGCGCACCTTCAACCGGCTCGCCCTCGAGGAGCGCAAGTTTGATCGCAGTACGGTTCGGAGTGACCTCGGTTTTGGTCTTCCAGTACTGATTGGCAAGCGCGGATTCGTCGTCCACGATAACGGACGGCGGATTCTTCCGCACTTTCACAACCAGCTCTGCGTTCTTGGCCTCTAAAATGCCCGTAGCGGCCATTTCCTTCAAAAGGTAGGCCCTTAGTTTGCCTGAGCGAGAAACGATCTTAGAATGGCGCTCTCGCATCCTGAGCATGGCTTCTTTGACCTGCGCTGCCTCAGATTCGAGGTTTGCCACATAAGCGGCCACATTGATGGCCTTGTCGCGAAACTCGCCAGCGATCCCGTCAAGGGTGTCGCTAATGACTTCCTCGGGTAATTCGTCAATCTCTCCAAGCGCGTGCAGAGTGTCTTGGTATTCTTTGCTGATCTCGTAGAGTTTCATCAGTTGATCTCCTAGTTTTGAGCCTACAGTATAATCCTCTGCGCGGAGTCAGTCAATCGCTGTTAGTCAATCGCTTTGTGCTCATTGCAGACTCGATTTTCAAAACTCGACGGAGGGGGGACAACTGTTGCCTGCCAAACGTCGATCTGCCCTCTGGAATTGACAGATCTCCAAGCTTGAGTTTTGACCCGAGTTGGATTGCCGATGAGGCAATCTCCGAATCCGCCATCAGAGGCGGAAACAAACCAACGACATTCAGCACACGTTACGCCCATTTTCCCCTCCGATTTAGGGTCTACGTTGCGGCGTGGCAACCCCTTAAGGGTTTGCAACGCGCGCAACGATTGGTAAGACCGACTGTTCAAGCGTTGGATTAAACGTTTGCGACATCGCAACGCTTGCAGTATATGCCTTTGATTGTCAAGGGAAATAATGGGTTTTCGGCCGCTCTTTTCCAGCGGCTACGAAGGGTGCTTCTAGGAGTGTTTGGAGGCAGGGTCGAAAAAAAGGCATTTTTAACATCTTGCAACGCCACCCTATTTTTACCGTAAGCATTTGATTCTTCTATGGAATGCAGGTTTTCTTGCTGCCGCGCGTGAATTGAGTCGAAAATCCTGCCAATGGCCTCACAATCGGTATCAGACACAGGAGCAATATAGGTCACGGGAGGGGGGGGTGCGCCATCCAAAACTGGGGCTGTGATGGGCTCGCCATCCTCATCCAGTATCCCCTCAATCGTAACGCCTCGAACCAAGAATGCCATGTCATCTGGACGCGGGAAGTCTTTCATTTTGGAGCACTTCAAAACAAACTTCGCACCCATCTTGGCAACAGAAAATTCTGTGTCTACGGCGCCTTTTAAAGCCGAATTACCGCGCCCACGTGTCTTATCCGCATGCCCTGAGTGATGGATCAATACTACGCAAGCCTCGAAAACGGATCGCAGGTAGTAATCCAGGTTGGCCACAAACAGCGTCATGTCTTGAGTCGAATTCTCATCGCCTGAGCCAAAATTGCGCGCCAGCGTGTCGACGATAATCACCAGGGGGAGTTCGGGGTTACGCCAAGCTTTGATCGCCTCGCGAACGGCCGCTGCATGCGTGCTGTCGATGAGACTGGCGGCTCGGTCGAGCATACAAATATGCTCGACACCTCCCCCCGTTTCCTGGCACCACGCGCGTGCGCGATTGCCTAATCCCCGTTGACCTTCGCCGGCGATATAGACGACTTGGCACTGTTTTGTGCGTCGCCCACGCCAGAGACGGCCGTTTGCGATGCTGAGCGCCATCTCCAGAGCAATCAACGACTTACAGCTTTCGGGCTCGCCGAAAATATGCACAAGCGAATCAAAGTACAACATGCCCTTAATCGCGTATTTGGCAGGAGGGTGATCCATGATCTGGGCAAAGGGCACGCAAACGTAACGCACCGCATCCGTGTTTGTCGATTCAATCTCCTCGTCCACTTGCTCCAAAACGCGACGGATATCAGCAATCTTGTCATCATAGGCCATAGAGTGTCTCCAATAGGCGGTGAATGCGTTTAGCGGCCTGACGTTCGCGAGCAAAAGTCTCTTCTGGGTGCGGGTCTATCATCTGCGGGTAGCGCCGCCGGAACTCCGCCGAACCATTCTGCTCGCGAGCATCAAGGCACATCAAAAGTATATCCGCTTCCTGTCGCAGCGCAGCCCAACTAGGCAACCGCCGAGCTTTGAGTGGTGCGCGATAGCTCTCGGTTAGCCACAGATCACGCATCGACAAGCCAAGGGCTGCCATCACGGACTCTGATGTGCACCCCGTATGGCAGTGGACCAACAGCTTGTCGCCATCCTGACCAACCGACAAAGATGGCGACCGATCCGCGTGAGCAGGACAGCGTGCGGTCCACTTTTGACCAGATCCGCGCACGCCCTCTAATCTCGACAAAAGCTCAGCGAGGGTCATGTCTGCGACTCCTCTCGTAGCGATCAAAAATCGCATCAAAATGATTATCAGGTGTCGATATGGCGACGATATCAACACCGTATATTAAAACGGGAGGCGAGGAACAAAACCTCGCCTCCCAATTTTCATACGCTCTCAAATTTACCAATAATCTTTGCGCGTTTTCATCTTCGTCCATTCGTTGTGTATAAGCGTCCGAATAAGATCCGCATTAGATCGACAGCCCATTTGTCTTTTCAAAAACTCGATCCTTTTATGTATTTGTGGCGTCCCTTTAAATCTGATTTCTTTCCACTCCCCATTGTTAAATTCCGACCGTTTACTCATTTTAATTACTCCTAAAAAAGTGTTTGACGTACACCCCATGGTGTAATAAAGTGAAATTGTTGTCAAGCACACATTGTGAGAAGCAGCAATGAAATCATCTGATAATATTAATGATCTAGCCGCTGCATTAGCTGCGGCACAGGGGGAATATGAACCCATAAAAAAGACAAGGGAAGTCAAAATCCCAACAAAAAAGGGGATTATTACATATAGTTACGCGCCGCTGGATGCGTGCCTTGCAATGATCAAGCCGATCTTTGCGAAACACGGACTGTGCCTCCTTCAGAGCATGCAAGGGAACGATGTCCTGTTGACCCGCGTTGTCCACACATCGGGTCAGTGGATTGAAGGCGAGACACCGATTCTGCTGAAGCCCGCGCCAACTGAAGCCTGGGCGATTGCGGCGTGGAATCCGATGAAAGAACTCGGCGGGGCAATCACTTACGCATCGCGCTACGGATTGCGACTTATCAATGTCGTAACGGAAGAAGATACAGATCACAATCTGGGCGAAACGGAAGCTCAGCCGCCGCCACAACAGCCGAAGCCTATTAATGTTGACAAACTCGAAGCAGATCTGCTTGCAGCTGCTCGCGCTGGCAAAGAGGCCTTCGCCGCGCGCTGGCGATCGTTATCGAAGCTGGAGCGGAAACAGATATCGGCTCGTGCAATCAAAACGTATAAGGATGAATGTGCAATTGCTGATACGCCTAAGCCTGATGAGCCTAAGCCTAATGAGCCTAAGCCTAATGAGCCTAAGCAGAAGTCGTCGGATCACATTACGGAAAATCAGCGCAGGATGCTTGAGGCTCGCATTTCCAAGGACAACATGACGCGCGATGACGCCAAAAAAATCGTCTTGGAATTGACCGGCGCGGAACACTTTGCCGATATCCTGAAAGCGGATTTCCAGGACGTCCTCGAAGCTTTATTTGGGGAAGAGGAAAAAAGTAGTTGACATACGTCGTGCGGAGTATTATTCTATACCTGCAGTAACGAGATACACACACATTAGGAGATTGACATGAGCAAATACTTCGCATCAATAGCCGGAAACGCAAGCTATCCATTAAATGCCAAGACCTTGCTTGGCGCTAAACGGGAAGCAACCAAAATCTTCGGCGCCGGCTTCAGAGGTCTGAAGTACAGCGTCTATAGGAAGAGGGGCAGATGGAACGAACAACTGTGCTGGAAGACACCGGAACAGACCCGCTGGAATCATCCTACCTGGTAATAATCCATCATATTCACAGCCAAGGGCGGCATCAATCAAGAAATCAAATTAGGAGATTGAAATGAACGCGAAATTCAGTAGAAAAACGCTGATTTCAGTAGACCTTGTGCAGGCCATTCTTCGCAACGGCAAAACCAAAACATGGAAAAACCCGCGCGCAGCCTGGCGATGGCTAAAAAACCATCGCAATCTCAACGCATGCGCAACATTGCATGCGTTCGACGAGCAGTTTGACCAGTGGTTTAACTGGGATGTTTGCTAAGCATTAACTAGGCTAGGAGATCCGAAATGTATCCCATAACCGATCGTGAAAAGACTCTATTCGAAGCTGGCGTAGATGATCGTTTCGAGTTCCTTACCGAAGATCCGCAAGGCATTGGCGAGATCATAGAGCGCCTAGAAACGACTGGAAATGAACTGAGTGACAAACTGTTTAGGCTGTACGAGGCAGGGGCTGCCAATGATGATGCCAAACTCTTAGCGGCTGCCAGGGAGCTATATTTTCTGCTGGATGCGACGGCTGATGACATGGCGAACGGATACGCCTACGAAACCCTGTTGGCTTATCGATAAATTGAGACCGCCAAGAATGGCAATAGGAGATGCAAGAAGAGGGGAAGAAATGAAATATATCGTAATGATCCGCGACAATTCAATCGCGGGTTACCGCAGAATAGGCACTGCCGATACGCTGCGCGAAGCCGCCAAGATCTCAGAGCCAGGGTCCGAAATCTGGCACGAGAAGCGGTATCGCGAGTGGCAAGATAATGTGATTGGCCAGACCTTTAAACTGTGAGAATGACTTAGCCAAGGATGGCTCATAATAGGAGCAAATCATGACATATCATTCCAAATACTACCCAAACGAAATGGGGAAGCTAGTCGCATTTATCGCCCAGAGCTTCAGTGTTGGCGAACCGTTTTCCGCGACCCAACTGCTGAATTATGCAAAGCACATCAAGAACAGAGAACGCAAAGCAGAATGGGTAAAAGCGATTTGCGCGGTTACTAAAGGAACCAGCTTGCCCAACAATGCCGTAGCACTGGGCATGCATTTGTCGCGAGCGGTTGGATACGATTATTACGGATACCGCCTAGATTTTGTGCCATGCGACTCTGGCCGTGCGAAGATTTACCAACTTACTCTTGTTCAACCAGCACCAGAGCCAGAGCCAGAGACAGAGCCAGAGCCAGAGACAAAAACGCGCGCGCAACGCATCGTCCTTGGCCGCATGATAGAGATCCACTTGCCGCTCGGGCTGACAGTGCAAATGCTGAATGCCGCCAACGAGACCAATCTTCCGCTTGAAGACTTTGTCGACATGCTGCTGCGCCAAGGTTGGACAACCTACGTCAACGTTCGGGATATGCAACGATGACGCCCCACGATTCTTGGAATCCTGGCATCTATCTATGTCAGCAGCGCACCGGTTGGGCAGTCCATTGGGATTGCTTATTTCGATACTACGATTTGCCAATGGATTTGCGCGCATGTTATGAGGCAATTAAAGCCGCTGTGCCTACCGCCAATACCGATGACCTTGTAATGCCGTTCGAAAACCGCATTGGGCGAGTTACGTGCATCAATCAGGAGCAAGCCAAAACGATTGGACGGCTGATGCGAAAACACCTATTTGGCGGTAGAGTTTTCGGCCGCGATACCAACGCCCGCGAATGCGTTGTATCAGGAGATGCCATCATTCCACTCCGACCCACTCGCGAGAAAGTCAAAAATCGGTCGCGGGTAGCGATCTTAAAAACCCTAGTTTCCGACGCGCCCAAACCCATGCGTATCATCGACGCAGAAGTAACTCATTTGCGTACTACTACGTTGCGAGCGATGCTAAGTGAGATGCGTCGAGAGAGCCTAGTCACCAGTATCAATCCGCGATCTAAATATGGAGGTTGGATGATTATGGACGCAGGAAAATTATTCTTGGAGAAATACAAATGAACAGCGATTACGTAAAAGTTTACCGTTTCACAGCAAACAAAAATAGAAAGATCGTTATCGACGATGTGCCAGGATATGTTCGAGCAGACACTATCATTTATTTCGGGATGCACTCGATATTGGAATTGCCGACAGAATTTTGGTTCGTCAAAACAGAAAGCAACGCTTATGTTGTAGACGACGATACATATGATGATTTGCTGAAGAGGCTCTTACATACGCATTCAATGCATCCACAATCGTGAGCAAACTCGGCATATTTTGGATTACCGTCATTTTCGTTAGTGCAATAGGATGGTGGTGGATTCTCAGCACAATCTGGAGTTGGATATGACGATGCCGCTTGAATTAAGTCCTTGGCACAATTATAATAACTCTGACGATGATGGCCTCCTCCTTTGTGTCTAATCGTCTTGGGATATGTTACAGTTAATCTCCTTTATCCCCCCTTAGCCCGGTCCCCTTCTACCGGGCATCTTTTTTACTGCCTCCACTGCTGTAATAGACCAAACACCCAAGCACCTAAACTGCCGATGGCCGCCGTGATCAACGCGCCAATGGCGATGTTGCGTCGCTGTTGATTAATCCGATTGGATTCAACCAAATCCTTGAGCGCTTGCTTGAGTTCCAGTTCGGTGCATCCCAATTCGGCACACCACTTCCTGACAACAAAGGGCTCCATGCGTGTGGCCAATATCCCCACCACTTCGTCGTCCTGCCGTCGAAATAACTGCTCCAATGTATCATCATCGCTCACATAGTTGGCTCCTACAATGCTAAGCATTGCACCCGCCCCGACATCACTGTAGGTGCAGCAAATAAGTCAGAGCTCAGCGCGAGTATAGAAAAGCAAATATTACGTTCGCAGTGGTCTACGCCACCTTCGAGTTGAGTTAGTTAGTCTTTAAATTTGGCGCTGGTCGGTTTAGCTACTGCGCGGACAAGCGCCATAAAGCCTTGCTCAAAGTGAGTGATTGCAATTGATTTCCAGCGTTCGTCGCAATCGTTGCAGCCAAAGTTTTTTACGAAATTGGCTAAGTGTTGCTCCATGGATTTAGCGGAATTTATCAAATCAATCTTTTCTTGATCAAAATCCCGATATCCTTTAATCAGCTTATGTTGATCTTTCATGATTTTATCCTTTATTTCGAATTAATCAGTCTGTTATCGTCCGACCGCCGGCTCCCGTCCGATAATGATCACGTCCTGAAAAGGATCACACACAGGCGCCGCTGATGCATGACCTAAAGGCCGTCGATCGACACAACGGGAGAGCTGCAGTATCTGCTGAGGGAACGTCAGCAGCCCCGATGTCTGATCGGGTTCCTTTTCCTTGCTGGTTCGCTTCCCGCATACGCGTCCAATCTCCAAATCCTGAAAGTCCTCAAACGCAATCTGTTGCGGGATGCGCTCAACAACACGCACGCAGTACTGTGAGAATGCGCCATTGTCTTGTCCTGCGGGGGTTCCAGGCTCGCGGTAATCAAACGTGTTGGTTCCCGGATCAAAGTCGTAGAGGTCGAAAGGGGCTGCTTTCTGGGCAAACGCAATGTTGGCGGTCACCAGCAAAGCGACCATCAGGAAGACCAGAAAGACCACTATGGCAACGCGCACGGTTGCATCAAAAATGGCCTGATCGACGAAAGGATAGGATTGCTTAATCATCTCTTGCTCCTATTAGGTGGCAGTGGGTCCCGATAAAGGCTAGGAGCATGCCCGCCCACGGGGGATGTGGGCGTCGTTACCACTGCCGAAACTTAATTGCTCCTATTTGGCAACGGATTCCCTATGCATTATCATACGTTAAATCCAATGCATCATTGCTGCTGACACGCCTTATTGCGTTCTAGACTAAGCCGATAGATCGCTTGCATATCATCCTGTTGCCGCGCGATCTGCGCGTCGAGACGCCCGGATATTGTTCGCACGAATTCATTTATCGTCGCCAATTCCGCCTGCACGTGCCCCTTGAACCGGTATGAATCAAGTAAGTCGACGGCGACAAACGACACCAACCCCAACACGATGGCGGCCAATGTCGTTCGTTGAATGCTTATTGTATTCGCTTCGGCGCTGGTTCCTCCCGAACCACCGTTCCCGCTGGACTTTGCCATTGTAACCAATAATCAACTCCTGCCCCCACGCCGTTGACGGTTGTGGAGCACTTGACTGGCACATTGCTGGGACAATCTGGTGTAGATGCGCAGTTACCTACCGCCCACGTCCCGCACGCATCGGTAAACGGACCGCCCTGAGCCTTGCCGACATGCAACTCTCCTGCGGCCGCCGCGGGTAAGCAAATAGCCGCGTTGAACACATAACTGCCGTCCGTTGCGTCTTTGGGACAGGTGCTTGCCGCGAATAGCGATAGCATCATTGCATTCTGGCTTGTCAGCGCATCAACCAGCTCAGTATATGGCGCAACTGCATTCGCATCGTAAAGGCCTCTATTAGCGTTGCGGGTAGAGCTATTGTCCGGGATCTTATAATCGCGCCATCGATACCACCGGACAATGGTTATATAAGGGAGGTTATAAAGACCCGCCGCCCAGTTAGTTGCTTTATAAGATCGATTTTGCTGAGTATCAACAACCTGCGACCAGCTGAAATCAAAGGGTGGCGTGTCGTACAAGCCGGAATCCATCGCAGGAAATGAATACTCCTGAATCACAATAGGCTTTTGCGTTGCAGCATAAATATTATCTAGCAACTCAATGGACGATGCGCCAGCCCCTTGCTCCGCATACCAGTTTGGGTAAATGTTGACTATCACACAATCAAAATCAGAAAGTAAGGCACCATGCTTTATCCACATATAAGCAGAGCCGGTCGCAAAAGCAGGCGAACAAATATTCTCGGTGGTAAATATCGCTCGGGTATTGTTGTAGATCACAGAAAAATATTGCTGCAAGATTACGGATTCAAAACTTTCGAAGTCATCATATATCGTTCCCTGATGCAACTCAGGGTCCGGTTTGTCCGTCAAGATATCGTCAAAGCTGGAATAACTTTTACCCCATGCTGCATTTAACGCCGCTATATCCGAGTTGTATCTAGCATCGATATGCGCTACAAATTGCGGACCAGCAAATGCGCTATATGGATAACGATGGAGCTCTTTGCTGTCAGGCTCATTCTCCATCCGCGCAAAGATGAACCGATCTGGTTGGGGCGCGGCATTGACACCTCTTGCGGCATCATAAATGCGTTGCGCTTGCGTTGTGATAGCCGTTGCAAATGCAGGGTCCCAAGGGTCGGGAAGATCTAAGGTTTGTCCATCCGATCTTTCAAGATCAACAAATCCACCTGTTTGTTCCGCCTCTGATGCCGAGTTGTACGGTAATACTCTTGTTCCTTGCCCGTCCGCATATACCCCCATGTTGTAACCGACTGAATTCCCGGTGATAGATGCATAATTCATTGCCTCAATATCGGTATAATTTTGCTCAAGCTCTGGAGTAATTGCATCAATCAAATCTCTTCTGGGTGTGGCAGATGGAGGGGCAACTGGATTGCCCAGATGGTCGAATAGCGTCCACTCGTCGCCTGCGGTGTTCACGAACTCGAATCGCCCCGTTGCAGCCCTTGATGGCGGAACCGACTTGCTGTGACTAGGATAAGTCGATGCGTAACTTTCAGGTGGAGGAGTGAGCGTATACTCAAGAGCGGCAAATTCAATAAGATTATTATTCGCACGCTTTTTAAGGCCAAGCCAAAATTTGACTTCATCGGTGTTGGGATACGGATGGTAAAAATAGATTTCAAAAGGCGCCCAGTTTGGCGCAGAGGGAAGCTCATATCGCTTAGTAGCAGATCTAACAGACGCAACATAATTGGCCGAGCCCACCGTATGTTGCCAAGCGATAGAATTTGTAGTGCGATATTGACCGCGAATGCCGATGATGCCGTTTGATGCAATATTGACCGCATTTTCTACTCGACAAATATCAAATTGCCCAGCAAGATACGGTCCCACCTCAATCGTAGTTCCAAAGGCACCACTTGTGCCATTGGCCACCGAACACGCTTGGTCGTCGGTAATGCTAGGATCTTCCGGAAATACTATTCGTCTCCATGCACTCAAATCCATATCCAGTGCCACCCAAGTCTGGACCTCAAACGGCGTCATGTTGAGCAAATTGCTGACAAGGCCGCCGTCATTAATGAGTAATGTGCAATTGTACGTCCCCTCAGATGCCACAGATACTTGCACTGTTTGGTTGCCGGTCGTGTTGCTCGTTGTGGGGCCCAAACAGCCACCGCCCCAAACCAAGGTAAAGCTGGAGGAATCCGGATCGGTTATGGAGAAAGTAAAGTCATTAACAAGATCTGATGTTGGTGTTATTACCGGCGTTACCTCTGCCACCACTGGCGCAATGCCCGTGCTATCCCCACCGCCGATATCAGGCGCCGTACCGTCTATAACGACATCGCCATTGCTGCGTCGGTAAAGCCAGACAAAATCACCTGTTTGCATGCCGCTGATGGCGGATCTCAGCGACATTGCGCCACTGTCCTGCACAATGTCGAGCTGAGCGCATCCGCGCTGACCGCTGGTGTAATCCGTGGCACTTTGAGAGACACAGATCCAATCCATCTGCATCGGTATCCATGGCGCGTTGTCTTCAAAGTTTTTGGCCTCGGCGTAAAACCAGTTCGAGTCATCCACCACAATATTGGTGGTGTCGGTAACGCTCGTTATGATCGCAAGCGGCGGGCCTGCGTCGCGATAAATAGATCCTGGCAGCAAGTCAAAACTGTCGGCCGTCGGATTTGCATCGAGATAATTGACAAAGCCGTTTGGCCCGGTGTTCAGAGTACCATCGTAAATATTTGCATGTCCGTTCCAATCGCGAAATTGCGGATCTGGATCGTTAAAACCTTTTGCCGTTTGAAGACTAACCTGGCCTGCACCCGGAATACGGATAACAGGCCA
>JAAUXV010006320.1_pt1 | contig 35431 bp, 31 predicted proteins | sample 7278181 | NCBI WGS metagenome assembly JAAUXV01 (sample SAMN14350114, study PRJNA611818) | marine sediment metagenome | isolation source: surface marine sediment (2.1m) | place: French Polynesia: Moorea | collected 2018-08
ACGTCTTTGTGCTCTTCCAGCCAGCGCGCGATTTCGAGCCCGGCTTCCGCCTGGGCCTTCAGACGCACCTCAAGTGTACGCAGTCCCCGCAGACAAAGGGCGGCTTCGTCGGACCCGACCGACAAGCCATAATGCAGATAGGCTTTGCGCAACCGATTTAAGGTGTCCCCGTTGGCCGAGATGGTGCCGAGCAGGATGTCGGCATGGCCGCCAAAGTACTTCGATGCCGAATGGATCGACACGTCGATGCCAAAATCGTGGGCGCGAAAGAACAGGGGTGTGGCCCAGGTATTGTCGATGATCGTAAGGAGTGAGGCCTTTTTCGCGACGGCCACGAGGGCGGGAATATCGTGAATTTCCATCGACTGCCACGCCGGCGATTCCAAGAAGACGGCTCGGGTTTGCGGCGTGATCAACGCCGAAAGTCCTTCCCCATCGACGCAAGGGTCGAAGAAATCAACCGCAATCCCAAAATGGGACAGGTCCTGGGAGAGAAAGCGTCTTGTGGGGGCATAAAGAGCGTCGGTACACAGGATATGGTCGCCAGCGTTCAGCAAGGCCAAAAAGGTAAAGGACAAGGCTGAAAGGCCTGAAGGAGCGATCAAGATACCGTCGCTACCCTCAAGGGTGCGCACGGCATCGGCAAGCCCGTCGGTCGTTGGCGTCGTCGGTCGCCCGTAGGCGTAAGGGGCGTCCCCGGCGATGAGTTTAGCGTAAGTGGGGAAGGTCGTCGTCGAGCCGCGATAGATCGGCGGGTTGACAAAACCCGCGCGCTCAGCAGGGTTCCCGGTAAGACACAAGCGCGTTTGCCTTCGCAGGGGCTTGCCGTTTTTGGAAGCCATGGGGTCTAACTCTGTCGCTCGACCATCATGGTTTTGATTTTCGCGATGGCCTTGGCGGGGTTCAAGCCCTTCGGACAGGTTTGCGCACAATTCATGATGGTGTGACAGCGGTACAAACGAAAGGGATCTTCCAAGTGGTCGAGCCGTTCTCCGCGCGCCTCGTCACGACTGTCGTTCAGCCATCGGTAAGCCTGCAACAATGCCGCCGGTCCCAAATAGCGTTCACCGTTCCACCAATAGGATGGGCAGGAGGTCGAACAGCAGGCACACAGAACACATTCGTACAAACCATCAAGTTCCTGTCGATCTTCATGGCTTTGTCGCCATTCGTCCTGGGGTTTGGGGGTGGTGGTTTCGAGCCACGGCTTGATTGATGCGTGCTGCGCGTAGAAAATGGAAAGATCGGGTACGAGGTCTTTGACAATTTTGAGATGCGGCAGGGGAAAGATTTTGGTCACGCCATCGTTTTGTTTGACGGCTGTGATACAGGCGAGGCCGTTGGTTCCGTCGATATTCATGGCGCAAGAGCCGCAAATGCCCTCGCGGCAGGATCGGCGAAAGGTCAAGGTGGGGTCGATATGCTCTTTGATCCAGATCAGCGTGTCCAACACCATCGGCCCGCAAGTTTTCGGGTCGACGAAGTAGGTATCGATTCTTGGCGGCGCGTCGTCTTCGGGCGACCAGCGATAGATTTGGTATTCACGAAACCCATCGCCGCCCTTGGGCCAAACCTTTCCCTTTTCTATGCGTGAGTTCTTTGGCAAACGCAGTTGTACCATTTTTCCCGCCCCTTTGCTGTTCCTTGCGAATTTACAAACCTTCCGCCTTAAGGTAAAGTCGAAAAAGTGGCGAAAATGGCGACGTGGCGGAGTGGTTACGCAGCGGACTGCAAATCCGCGTACACCGGTTCAATTCCGGTCGTCGCCTCCATGAATTCATCCCATGCGGCTTCATCTTGATCGTTCCTGGATCGCTTTGGCTTCCTTGCGCGCAAGGGCGTCAACGCGCTCGTTGCCTTCAACCAAAGCGTGACCCTTTACCCAGACCCAATCGACCTCATGACGTTCCGCTTGCGCAAACAGAGCCTTCCATAAGTCCATGTTCGCAACAGGCTTGTTGCTCGCCGTTCTCCATCCGCGTTTTTGCCAAGCGCCAATCCAACGCGTCATGCCCTCTACAACAAGACGGCTATCGGTCATCACACGCACGCGACTCGACTTAGGCAAAAAAGACAGGGCTCGAAGAGCCGCCGTCATCTCCATCACATTGTTGGTCGCCCTCGCAGCTCCGCCCTTGAGAACCGTTTCTTGATCCCCGTCCTGAATCAATACAGCCCAGCCCCCAGGACCAGGATTTCCAAGGCAAGAGCCGTCCGTATAAACGGCAATCGGCCCGTCTTGTTTACTCGCCTTTCGCTTTCCGGGCGCTTGCGATGGGTCGCTCTTGGCGCGGTTCGGCGCGAGGGACGTTTCAACGAAAGCAAGATCATCGGCGCGCAGTTTGCGGTTGCGTTCAAGAAAAAGCCCCGGGTCGTGGGGCCTGACAAGACTATCGGGCGGATGGTAAAGCCAGTCGTGAAGGCGTGTGAGAAAAAACCGAAAAGCCGCTCCGCGTGCCAGCACCTTGAGCACTTCGTTTTCTGCCCGAGTTAGCGGTCTTTGCCGTTCGTAACCGGCGATCATGTGCATCGCTTTTTCGCTCTGCCAGACATCGCGCGCAAAACACCAAGAAACCAGACAGACCGCCAGATCGTAAGCCAAAGCGTCGTCGCAACTGAAATAGAAGTCGATCAGTCCGCTGACCTCCCCGTCCAAAAACAAGACGTTGTCAGGAAAGAGATCGCTGTGAACGGTTCCGCGAGGAAGCGACCGGGGCCAGATGGCCGCAAGAGTTTCCCATTCGTCGCGGATTTCCTCACCGACACCTTGGCGCCACGTTTCAACGTCGTCGCCCATCGTTCCAATCAGCGAGTGCCATCCATCGAGATCGAGCGGATTGGCCCGTCGCAGTTGAAAATCACCCGTCGCGCGATGTAAAGCGCCAAGAGCTTCGCCCACCTTGGCACAATGCTGTTCCTGGGGCTTCGTTTCGCTCGCGCCAGGCAAGAAGGTCACCAAAACCGCCTCTCGATCGTGAAGCCGCGCCTGGTGTTCTCCGGAGCGCCGTTGACACGGCGCTGCCACCTTGATCCCCCGTTTCGCAAGGTGAAGACACAGAGACAGAAAATAGGGAATATCCTCGGGCGCGACGCGCTTTTCAAAGAGGGTCAAAATCAGCAGATGTCTGTCCGTTTGCACGAGATAGTTGCTGTTCTCGATGCCCTCGGCTATGCCTTTGAAGCTCACGAGCCTGCCGACATCGAATTGGGCGAGAAAGGCTTCAAGAGCGCTTTTTTCGACGGGCGTATAGACAGCCATAGACCTCAGGCCGATAAAGCTTTGCCTGCCGCTGACCGGAGGGCTTTGGGCAGGAGAAAGGTCATATCTTCGCGCGCGCTGTAGTGGTGTTCGACTGTGAGATCATAACGGCGCCGAAAGGCTTCGATGATCGACTGGCAAATCCATTCGGGCGCCGAAGCTCCGGCGGAAAGACCGATACGCCCGATCTTCGTAAAGGCGTCGAAGTCAAGGGTCTTGGCGTCTTCGACAAGAAGGGCAGGCGCGCAGCCTGCGCGGCGGGCCACATCGACAAGACGCCGCGAGTTTGAGCTGCTCGTCGTGCCGACGATCATAAAGCCGTCGACCATTTCTGCCACTTCACGCACCGCTTGCTGACGGTTGGTCGTCGCGTAGCAGATGTCATCGGTCGGGGGGGCTTTGATCTTCGGGTAGCGTGTACGCAAACAGGCAACGATAGCGGCCGTATCGTCTACGGACAAGGTCGTTTGCGTCACATAGGCCAAAGGCTGGTTTCCGGCGGGCGGCGCAAAGGCTCGCGCGTCTTCAAGCGTTTCGATCAGGCTGATCGTGCCGTCCGGAAGCTGGCCCAATGACCCTTCGACTTCAGGATGACCACGGTGCCCAATAAGAATGATATGGTAGCCGCGTCGATGATAGGCCTGCACCTCACGGTGCACCTTTGTGACGAGCGGACAGGTCGCATCAATGGTGAAGAGGTTGAAACCTTGCGCCTGTTCGACCACCTTGCGCGCGACGCCATGCGCAGAAAAGATCACCGGTCGCGTTCGGTCCTGAACCTGTTCGAGTTCTTCGATAAAGATCGCCCCCTTTTTGCGCAAACGTTCGACGACATGGCTATTGTGTACGATGTCGTGACGGACGTAGATCGGACGACCAAAACGCTCAAGCGCAATTTCTACGCTGCGAATCGCTCTCTCGACGCCAGCGCAAAAGCCTCGCGGCTCGCAAAGGACGAGAGCCATCGCGCGCTTCGCCGGGGCGCTACGAACCACCTTCGGCTTCCCCTTGTCGCTGGTGCTGCTTCTCAGGAAAAAAGCCCGGTCCGACCTGGCGAATGTTTGTCGGGTCGAAGTCGCGCTCAAAGAGATGCAGAACCAACCGATCCTCCTCTTTAGACCCTTCCGTGTTGTGATCGACGCCGAGCAACGGCTCTAGGGTCTCCGAGCGAAAGGTCCCCGCAGCCGACTCCTTTTGATCCTGTCCGCTCAACGACGGATGCAGCTCGCCGAAGTCGGCGAAGGCAAGCGAGCAGCTCAAGCCAAGGTCCTGATTGTAAAAATAGCGATTTCGGGACGGCAGGTCCCTGTAAAAGGTCAGACCGTCAAGGCTGACCGCTTCCAGAAGCGTTTGTTGCGGGTTTTCATGAACAAAGAGCTGCATCTCTTGCAAGGGGCACGACTGCAAGCAAATCTGGCTGTCGTTGATAAAACGGTCGGGCGTGGTCGCAAAGGAAATCGGAAAGGTATATCCGTCCTTCATGCGCACGCACAAGGTGCGGTAGGATAGGGAGAGTCCGGGATGGGCTTGTCCGACCGTAAAGTTGGTCCAATCGAAAGGTTGCCGTAAAACAAAGGGATTGAGTTGCGATAAGGAGAAGTCTTCGGGAAAAAGACACCCGTAAAAACGCATCTTGTGAAAGGCGGCGCTCTGATCGTAAGCGGCCCATTCAAAGGTGCTTTTGCGCCCCTGTGCGTAGAGCGCGTCCAAGTTTTTTTTGATCGCGTTCACGCGCAAGGAGGAGGAAGAACATTCGGAACCGTAAGCTTCCGATCCTGAGCAACCGAGTGTTTCTGCAAAAGCGCTCTCTCTTGCGATTTCGTCTTGATGCTCCAGAATCGCGCGCACATAGGAGCTCTCAAAATAGTCGGTATGCTTTCCAGACAAGCGCATCCGCAGGTCATCACAAAGATGCACCGTTTCCTCATCTTCGTCTTGGGATCGAGCCTCATGGCTAAGCGCCAAAACGGTTACGAGACAGGCGCCGAGCAGGGAAAAGAACTTAGGAAAAGCGAACAAGTCTTAAGCCGCGGTCGCCTCGGGAAAGCAAAGCAGGTTATTTAGGCCCGCCGCGTCGGGGCACTTTCGTAAACGCGCGACGAAACCCTCGTTGCCAAACAGCCGAGCGATCCGCGCCATAGCCTTCAAGTGCTCCGAGTCGGATTCTTCGGGAACGAAAAGCGTGACGATCAAATCCACGGGGCGTCCGTCAAGGGCTTCAAAATCAACGGGCGATTCGAGGCGCGCGAAGATCGCTACGGGAGCGCAAATGTCTTCGAGGCGCGCGTGAGGGATCGCGATACCGGCTCCCAATCCTGTCGAACCCAACATTTCCCGCTGGTGCAGGCGCGAATAGATGTTGGATTTGGGAACCTTCGTGAGCGCGCTGGCAGCTTCGGCGATTTTATCCAAAGCCTGTCTGCGGGTGGCGGCAACAAGCCTGTCCATAACGGAACCGCCGGCGAAAAGATCGGAAAGATCCATAGTCTGGTACCAATAAACGAAACGAATGCACGCGTGCGAAGTCCGCCCGAGCGCGAGCCGTTCATTTAGCCTAATCGGGTCAGAAAATCAAGTCGAAAGCAAGAAGTTACCAGCCTTCTGCGGGACGATTCGCTTGATTGGCCTTTGCGTCCGGGGTCTTTTGCACCCACAGTTCGGCGAAGTTTTTTGTCGCATCGACAAGATCAGGGGACAGGGTCTCGCTGAGCCGGTCGATCTGAATGGTCGCTTCAACGTCTCCGCCGCGGGCCGCGATGAGATACCACTCCAGTGCCTTCACCGAATCGGCCTCAATGCCTAGGCCGCGCTCGAGCAGGACTGCGAGATTAAACTGGCTGTCAACGTGTCCGTACTCGGCGGCTCGGCGAAACCATCCGACCGCTTCTTGCGGCTCGGGCGTTCCAAAAGACCCTTCCATGAGCTTAAGCGCATAGTGGGCCATCGCATCGACGTTGCCCCCCTGTGCCGCCTGTTCGAGAAGACTCAAAATGCGCGGGCTACTTCTGGCGCCATCCGAATCGGCTTCAAGCAGGAGCGCCAACTCGTAGGTGGCAGGCAAGAGGCCGCCTTGGGAGGCCTGTTCGAGCCAATAGGCCGCCTGATCGGAATCGTAGAACGGGCCAGACGAGTTTAGATAGCGCATACCGAGTGCAAACTGGGCTTCCGTATCCTCGGCGTTAAGGCCCTCGACCAAGCGCGGGCTTAGCAAGCGAGAGTTGACGTCACGGAACGATAAGACCGGTGTCTCTTCGCTCGCCGGTCCGCTTGGGAGTTCGATCACCTCAGGTTCGCTCGATGGCGTCTCGACCGCTTCGGGTTCGGGCGTTGGCGGCGCAACGATTGCCTCTTGGGGTTCCGTTGGGACGGATTGAGGTGCGATGGTCGTCTCGAGGACCGGATCACGGTCGTCGGACAAATAGACATAGCCCACCGCCGTTAGCGCGATGCCGACGAGCAGAAGCAACAGAGAGATAAACGGCCAGCTGGGAGCGCTGGCTTTGCGCATCGACCATTTTGATTTTGCGCTTTTCTTTTTCGAGGGGCTGGATCTATCGGCGTCGGACTCTTCGGTTTTCGATGGGGACGGGTCGGGGGGTGACTTCGTTTCGTAGTTCGTGCTGAGAGCCGACTTGGGGTTAGCGGTGTTCGCGGAGACCTTGCGTAAGGTTCCGATCGCTTGTAGTCCGTCCGATGCCTCGCCCGTCGCTGGCGATGAGGCGTCTTCGGGGGGGGCTTCGGCGCTTGTCTCTCGGTATTCAGCGCTTTGGGGACGCCCGAGAGTATCTTGAAAAGCGGCGTGTTGCGCGCGTGCCTGCCGCTCGTCTTCGAGCTGTTGTGAAAGCTGGTGGACGACGTCGTTCAGGTGTGCGAAGGCCTGTTCGTTTTTGGTGGCCTGCGCCGTGTTGCGCTCGCTCATCCAGGAAAGGCTGTTGTGCATTTCATGAAACGATTTGCGCATTGCATTTTCATAGTCCGTTTTGAGCGCGTTATTGTGTTGGGCGATCTTGTCTGAGGTCTGATCAACGATGGAGCGCGTTTCGCCGCTCATTTTCTCGACGTGGCTTGCGAGCGCGCTTACCGAATTGCGTAGCGATGACAAAACGTCGAACTGCGTCCTTACGGTATTCTCAAGCTGCGGGTCCTGGGGCAGAGGTTTGTCGAAACGTTCCATCACGCCATGAATCAGACCTTCGAGGCTTTCAATGTGCTTTTGGAAACCGGCGATCTTGTGGTTGAGTGCCTGTTGGGATGCCTGATCCTTGTTCTGTATTGACTTTTGGCTTTGCGATAGCTCTTCAAAGCGATCCCGCAAGGTCTGAAGGTGCGTGCCGAGCTCCGCCATGACGTGCTCAAGACGTTCGTAGGTCGATGGGGTTCCGTGCGTCACGAGTTTCTGCAAGGCATTGAGGCGTGGAATCAGAGGTCTTATTCCCTTTTCAATCTCCGAGAGGCGCTCATCGACCAGTTCTGAGCGTTCATCGCTCTGGTGTTGAACGATCCGGTTTCTTAGATCAGAAAGTTGCGCGTGCAAAGGTCCGACGTCAAGAGCGCTTGTTTGGGTTCCGATTTGGCGCACCTGTGCGTTGAGCTCGGTGAGTTGCTCCGTAAGACCTTCCCGCGCTTCGCTCGCGTGCGAGGCCGCATCTCCACTCGTCTTTTCGATTTTCTTCTCAAGATCGGCAAGGCCCGCCGTCATCGCCTCTTTGGAAGACGTCATCAGCTTAGAAAGTTCCGTGAGCTCGGTGAGTTGCTCCGTAAGACCTTCCCGCGCTTCGCTCGCGTGCGAGGCCGCATCCCCACTCGTCTTTTCGATTTTCTTCTCAAGATCGGCAAGGCCCGCCGTCATCGCCTCTTTGGAAGACGTCATCAGCTTAGAAAGCTCCGCCTGCAACGGCTTGAGGTCAAAGGCGCCTGTCTGCGCTTCGACCTGACGGGTCAGACCCGTGAGGCGTTCTGAAACCCGTTCCCGGAGCTTTTCAGAGTTTTCTTCAGCCGCGCCCCGGATTTCGTTGATCTTCTCCCCAAGCTCCGAAAATTGGGCGCTCATTGCCTCTTGCGCCGCGTGTACCCGTTCTGCCGTGCCCGAAAGCGTGCTCGCTATGGGAGGCAGGTGCGCGTGAAAATCTTGGGATAAGGTCTCGGTGTCACGTTCTTTCGACTCCAGCGTCTCTTGAAGACCGATCAGACGCTTCGCCATTTCCGAACGGCTCGTGCGATTCGCCTCTTGCGCGTTATCAAGCGCCATCTGTACGTCAGCGAGCCTGTCGTGAATCATGGATAGATCCGCGCTCAGGGTCTTTACCGACGGCGCCGAAGAGTCGATCTCATCGGGTGTCGTCGATACCGCCGGCTGTTCGGAGGTCTCCGCACGCAACGTCTTTAATCGCTCGTCGTGGTGCAGGGTGTCGAGCGCGCGACCAATATGCGTCAGCAGCTCGATACCTTGTTGCTGTGCCGCTAGCCGATCGGCTTCTTCGCTTTGGCTCTCCAATCGTGACGATGAGTGCGCCTCGCCTCGGGTCAGAAGATCAAGCCGCTGCGAAAGATCGTCAATTCTCGATAAAATGAGATCCCGGTTCAGACCATCAGCGCCGGAGATGGAGTCCTGTTCCGCCGAAGCCTCCCCTTGAGAAAAATAATCGCGCGCGCGATTGAGCCATTCCGGAAGACTGATGCCCGCACGCGATGCTTCTTGCTCCGCAACGCGCATGAATTCATGGGAATAAGGATAAGATCTTGGGTCTTGATGGGTCACGGATGTTCAACGTCGCGGACAGGAAGGCGTCAACCATTTACATCTGATCTTGGTAAAAAAAAAGTAAATGGTTTCCGAAAAAAGCAAGAAAAACCGCGCCTACTCTAGAGTTTGAGCAAGGGCATCACGCCTATCAATCGAAAACAATAGTCCCCCTCGCCGCTTTGGTGCAGATCGGTCGCAGGGATCGGCTCCTCTGTGAACCCCAAAAGGGCAATCGGCCTTTACGAAGGCAAGCGAGTAAACCTCAGCGCGCGGCAATCGAAACAAAATCGCGCTGGGCCGCTCCGGTATAAAGTTGGCGGGGGCGTCCGATCCTTTGTCGCGGGTCCTCAATCATCTCGACCCATTGCGCGATCCATCCTACGGAACGCGAAAGCGCAAAGAGAACCGTGAACATCGACGTCGGGAAGCCCATCGCCCTTAACGTGATCCCTGAGTAGAAGTCGATATTGGGGTAGAGCTTGCGCGCAATGAAATAGTCATCCGACAAGGCTATTCTTTCAAGCTCGAGTGCGATTTCCATAAGTTTGTCCGAGGGGCCGCCGGTGCGCTCCAAAATGGAATGCGCCGTTTCCTGCATGATTTTCGCTCGGGGATCGTAATTCTTGTAAACCCGATGACCAAAACCCATCAGACGAAATGGGTCTTCGGGGTTTTTCGCCCGCTCGATGAAGGCCGGAATGTTGGCCGGATCGCCAATTTCGCTGAGCATATCGAGCGCGGCCTCGTTGGCGCCACCGTGTGAGGGGCCCCATAAGCAAGCGATCCCTGCCGCGATGCAAGCAAAGGGATTGGCGCCCGAAGAGCCTGCTAGGCGCACCGTTGCCGTTGAGGCATTTTGTTCGTGATCGGCGTGCAAGATGAAAATGCGTTCGATGGCCTGTGCGAAGAGCGGGTCGATTTCATAGTCCTCGCAGGGCACGGAGAAGCACATGCGTAAGAAATTGGCACCATAATCGAGGTCGTTGCGCGGATAGACGAAGGGTTGACCGATCGAGTACTTATAGGCGAGCGCAGCGATGGTCGGCATTTTCGCGATCATGCGTCGTGAGGCGACCAAGCGCTGGTAGGGGTCGTTGATGTCGAGGGAGTCGTGGTAAAAGGACGATAAAGCACCAACGGTCGCCACCATGATCGCCATGGGATGGGCATCGCGCCGAAAACCCGCGAAGAAGCGCGTAAGCTGCTCGTGGACCATCGTATGGTAAGTCACGGCGTTGACGAACTCATCCAACTGGCTTTTCTGTGGCAGCTCTCCGTAAATTAGCAAATAGCAGACTTCAAGAAAGGAACAGTTTCGGCTAAGAATATCAATCGGATAGCCCCGGTACAACAAGATGCCCTTTTCTCCGTCGATAAAGGTGATTTTGGAGTCGCAACTTGCCGTGGACGTAAAGCCCGGATCATAGGTAAAGTAGCCCGTATCGGCATAAAGACTCGCGATGTCGATGACCTTTGGGCCTTCATTACCCGCATGGACGGGCAATTCGAAAGTCTTGCCCTCAAGGCTCAAGGTCGCTTTTTCGCTGCGATTTTCCATAATCTATCCCCAATTGTTGCGCTGCAATAGTACGTTAAATGCGATGATCTGGCAAGTCCTCGCCTAGGGCGTCAATCTAACCTCGCCCAGGCGTTGACAGCTTTTCAAATCGAAGAATACAAGGAACTGCTCCGATCCGCGCTCAAGACGAAGCAAAAGCCTGTTGCCTTCCCAATAGGTGGAAAGAATGGTTTCGTCGTCAGCGACCTTGAGACTTGTGCATTGCAACAGTGTTTCCGGTAAAGCCAAATCGCTGACGCGTTCGACGCGGGGCGCTTCGTCACGACTCTCGTTGATCTTGATCCAGATCGCAACGACGACCGAAGCGAATCCCAAGAGCAGAATCACCCCCATGATCATAACCGCTACGCGCGCGCGCGCGATAACTTTTTGTGCTAGAATTTCTTGGTCAGACGGCGCTTCTGGCTGGTGTTTGTCTTGCTCGCTGTTCATGATCCTCTCTTGGCTTGTGCGTTCCGACCTTAACGAATCTTCGCCCCCTTGCCTAGCGCAGGCCCGTGGACTTGGTTATATAGGTTCGGTGAACGAAACTGGCGAAACCGACGGAATGCTTATGGCGAGCGACGTGACAGCGACTTGCTCGGATTTTTGCGTTGAAAGTTCATGCGAGGCTTGTCGTTTGGATCGGTTTCTGGCCTTGCAGCTCCCATCCTACAGCCGCAATCGTCTACAAGGTCTCATTCGAGCGAATCAGGTCGAGGTCAATGCAGCCACGGTGGTTTCTTGTGGCTTTCGCTTGAAGGTCGGAGATCGGGTGCGTTTACGGCTTCCGCCGCCGATTGATGCTGCACCGGAACCGCAAGCGATCCGATTGAAGATCGTGTTTGAGGATGAAGATCTGATCGTAGTCAACAAGCCGTCGGGCCTGGTGGTCCATCCGTCGCCGGGGCATCGGGATGGTACGCTTGTGAATGCGTTACTTTACCACGCGCGCGGTGGAGGTTTTTCGGGAATTGGCGGTGTCAGGCGCCCCGGCATTGTGCATCGCCTCGACAAGGAGACCTCGGGGGTCATGGTTGTGGCGAAAAATGACGCCAGTCATCGTCATCTGGCCTTACAGTTTTCGGATCATGGTCGCTCGGGTTCACTGGACCGCCGTTATTACGCTCTGGTATGGGGTTGCCCTCTTCTCAGCGAGGCGACGATAGAAAAGCGTCTTATGCCTGACCGGCAAAACTATCGCAAGGTTGCGATTGTTCGGGATGTCGAGGGCCACGAGGGTCAGGGAAAGTTCGCGAAGACCCACTATAGGAAGTGCGCAAGTTTCGGCGACGAGAAGACCGGACCGATCAGTTTGTTGGCGTGCCGTCTTTTTACAGGACGCACGCACCAGATTCGTGTTCACCTTACGGATGCCAATCTGCCCCTTATCGGCGATCCGCTCTATGGTGTTGGGTTTAAGTCGAAGGCGCGGCGCTGGCCCGACGATATCCGCGAAAAGCTGATGTCGCTTGACGGTTCTCAGGCGCTTCACGCTTTTAGGCTGGCCTTTATTCATCCGCGCACGGGGGAAAAGATGACCTTCGATGCGCCCCTTCCCGGCAATTTTGACGCTATCCTCAAAGCCCTGCGGGCTTACAGCTTGCGGTCAACAGAAAAATAGACTATCGCTAAGCGATGGGCACACTAGAGAGCAAACTGATGCGACACCGACCTTTTGCTTTCCTTCTTCGTGGCTGCGATGTCTTTTTCGGATCTTGGTCCATGCCTGTGGCGAAAGGTCTTGTGCTTTGTCTGATACTTCTACCACTTGCGGGCTGTTTTGGTTCAGGCACCCGTTCGGTGCAGGACGCTTTTGCCGACCAACTGGTGAGTCTTGGCATTGCCAGCCCGGACTATATTGAACAGGTCATCTACGCGCCTCGCTCTCCTCTGGTTTTGCCCCCCGAAGGCTGGCTTGATCCGCCGCCGGCTGAAGAGAATGTCATTGAGCCTCCGAGCCCCGTTGAGCTGGCAGCGATTTACTACGGGGACCACAGTGAGTTGTCGGCCTTTGAGCGCGAGGCTCTTGAAGAACGTCGCCGTGAACTCGAAGCGGCTGGCTACGGAATCCAAAGCGGTCTTGAGCGGTATTTGGATCAGGCTGGTGATTCGGTTGAACAGGTTGAGGTTCGGCGCGGTCTCGCGCTTGTCATACCTCCCGACTTTTACTTTCAGCCCGCGACGGGCGAAGAGGCAACGCGGGCCATTGAGGATGATGTGGAACCGGGCGTGTTTGGCAATGGCGCGGACGCCTTGGCGGGGGAAGAAAACTAAAACAAGATCCCATGACTCTGGGGTCGCCAAACGACGTGCGATTTGTCCTCTTGGTCACCGATGGCTTGAATGTTTACGGGTTTCGCGCTATCTAGACGGCAAGTGGGGTCGTAGCTCAGTCGGGAGAGCGCGTCGTTCGCAATGACGAGGTCGGGGGTTCGAATCCCCCCGACTCCACCAACCTGAAGACCTGATTCGGACTCTGGCTTTCCATACCGCCGATGTACGAAAGCCCTTCGGGCTTGTCCCGAGCAACGCACGCGAGGCCCGAGAACAGGCGTGACGCGACAGAAAAAAGGGGCAATGGGTCCAGGGCGGCCTTCTCCGTTTGCATGTCAGCTTACGGGCCAGCGTCCAAAAATCCGACTTCAACCGCGGTGGCGCGAAAGGTATCGTCGTCGATGATGACCGAAAAGATGTCTTTGTCTTCCTCTAGCGCGATGTCGGTATGGGATAGGTCACGACCTTCGGCGTCCAGAAGGGTCAGGGCCAATATCCGTTTCCGATCTGCGGTCCCGTCCAGCCCCGTCACCTGTCCCGCTACCACGATCTGAGATGCGCTGCGCGTTGCGCTTAGATCGCCGACCGAAGGCGTTCTCGTCGCCACGTCCATGCCCGCGTGTCGATAAAAGGCGCCCAGTTCAGGGTAGAGCGAAACCAGAATCGGCGCGCCAGCCCAAAAGGCAGTTTGGCTGATCCCAAACACAAGAAAGGCCACCAGAACCGACAGGGTTTTCGCCTTGGTCTTCCCGTGCCCAAATAGAGCCGCATCCAAATCGGCGCGCTTGTCATCCTTCAACGCTTCACCGCCTGCGGGCGCTGCAAGAGCAGGTTCAGGGCCGTTAGGGTCTCCATCCGGTGTCGCGTGGTTCTTCTCGTCCAGCTCCCCGGCTTCGCTGCTATCGGGGGGCGATGCCTCTTGCGTCCACGCGTTCGTTGCCTCGCCTTCTGGCTCGCTCGGCGCCATCGGGGGGTGGTACCAACGATGGTTGCACTTGTGGCACACCAGCTTGCGACCGCGCTCAAGCAGGACGTCATCGGTGAGCGCATAACGCGTATGACACAGCGCGCAAGTGATCAGTAGGGACATGGTCCGTTCCCGGCGTAAAAGTCGCTCAAGATGTAGCGCGCGGGGCTTAGTTTTTCGTAAAGTCTGACGCCCTTGCGGCCATGCCGGCGACGCATTCGACATGGAGATCGGGATGGGCCGCGATCAGACCAGACGAGTCCGGTGTCAAGCTTCGCCCGTCGTCTGCGCTCACCAAGGCGCCAGCTTCCTGCGCGATGAGGACGCCGGCGGCAACGGCGCACCAGCTTAGCGGTCTTTGCACCACGGCTCCCAAGCTCCCGGCGGCCAGGTCGACAAGATCAAAAGCCTGCGAGCCGCTTTGGCGCGTGCCCGCACAGCCGCGAAACCAGTCAAGCCTTTCGATCAATTCCTGTCGGTGCCACCGTTCGAAGCCGGGCCAGAGACCGATCAGCGTTTGGGCACGTTTCTGTCTGCGGCCAACGCGCAAGCGCCGTCGGTTCAAAAAGGCTCCGCGGCCGCGTTCGGCAAAGGCATAGTCGTCGCGGATCGGGTTAAAAACCGCGCCTGCGATGAGGGAGTTGTTTCGGACCAGCGCTAAGGAAAGGGTAAAGTGGTCCCGGGCGTGGCGGAAATTCATGCGACCGTTGAGCGGATCGATCACCCAAAGGTAAGTCCCCGACCCATAAGCCCCTTCCCTCGCCCGTTCTTTCCCTTTGCGCGTCTTAAAGCCTTGCACCTGGTATCCAAAGTCGGGTCGCGCTTCGGAAAGGTCGCTAAGGAGCTGGTCTGAGGCGCTTTTGATCGCGGCGGCAACAAAAGAGTCAAGACCCTTGTGAGAGGCCTGAAGGTTCTCGATTTCGCCAAAATCGCGTCGAAGCCCACGGGCCGCGCGGCGCAAACTGCGACCCATGACGCTTTCGATCACGCTTTCGTCCATTGATTTTGCTCCTGCTCGCGCCTATGATGGCCTGCGGCTGACGTGTACCTCTTGCCTCGAAAGTCCCTTCGCCATGTTTCGACGAATCGCCTGTCTTACTTCTGCATCGCGGTGGAAGACTCTCGCTCAGGCCCTTTTCAGTCTCGTCCTATGCCTTGCCATTTCGGCCTGTCTGTTTCAACCCACTATTACGGAAACCGACCGCCGCGAACAAGACCTAATGCATATCGGACTGATTCTTCCGATTTCATCGCCACGCGAACGGGTTGCCAACGTGGCGCAGTCGTTCAAGAACGCCGCGCAGATGGCCTTCGACCAAAATCAAAACCCGAACATCACCATCACGATTTTTGACGATGCTGGCACGGTCGCGGGAGCCAAGAAGGCGGCAGAAGAAGCTCTGGAGAAACATGTCGATATCATTATTGGTCCGCTGCTTGCGCCGTCCGTTATGGAAGTTGCCGACTTGGCCTATCCGAAGGGGGTGCCTGTCATTGCCTTTTCGACCGATAGCAACGTCGCGGGCAAAGGGGTCTATCTGCTATCCTTCCTGCCCGAATCAGAGGTCGATCGCGCGGTTCAATTTGTTGCCGATCAGCAAAAGAGAGCCTTCCTCGGTCTTCTCCCCGCCTCCCCTTACGCCGACGCCGTAAGCCACTTCTTTCGCAAAAGCGTCAGCCAGTACGGCGGCAGAATTCAGGGCATAGACTCCTATGCTTTCGATGAAGAAGAAGCCATCGCCGTTGCTAGGCGCGCGGCACAAAGTGCGCGAGGGAACAACCCGTCAGTCAACGCGATCTTCATTCCTGATTCGGGTCTCAATCTCGAGATCATTGCCCAAACCTTGCGCGAGGGCCAAGTCAACTTTGAGCAGATCAACGTATTCAGCACGGGCTTATGGGCTGACGACGGGGTTCAAACGATTCCTGCGCTTGACGGGGGCTATTTCGCCGCCCCGGACGAGCGGGGATGGCTTGGCTTTTCACAGGCCTATCGCAGGACTTTTGGAAGCGAGCCTGTTCGCACCACGAGTTTGGCTTACGATGCCATTTCGCTCGCGGTCTATCTTTTTGGTCTTTATGGGCCGGACGCCTTCGACGCGAACTACCTGACAGATTCGCGGGGGTTCAGTGGCATTGACGGACGTTTTCGCTTTCTTCCCAATGGCGTAAACGAGCGCCTGTTGGCCATTTACCAGATTGCCGATGGCGATGCGCAGATTATCGAAACGCCGCCCGACAGCTTTTAGTTCACCTCTCCCGCGCTAGGCCGCTTGGGCGCGCGCTTGTGCCCGCAGGGCATCAAGCAAAACACGTTTGCCTTCGCGCTCGCAGCTCCAGAAGGTCCATCCGTTGCACGAGGCAAGACCTTGGATTTTGGCGCCAACCTGGTGAATGGAACCCGATGTCTGCGCCGTTGCGATGGTGCCATCGGCGCGCACGCGGGCCTCAATCGTGTTGGAGGGGTCGCGCAGACGCTCTCCGGCCTTGACCAAATCGGTTTCGACCAGTTGCCCGAAGCTAATGCGTGGTGCTTGACGTGCCGAAGGAAGAGGGTCGAGAAGCGCCGACTCTACCGGGCGAATGGCATCAATACGCTTTTGCGCCGCCTTGACATAGTCGATATCCCGTTCGATCCCGACAAAATCGCGTCCCAGTTTGCGCGCAACCGCGCCCGTCGTTCCCGTGCCGAAAAAGGGATCAAGAACCAGATCGCCCGGTCGTGTGGAACTCGTTAGGATGCGCGCAAGCAAAGCCTCGGGCTTTTGTGTCGGATGCACTTTTTCGCCTTTTGCGGTGGTTAGGCGCTCCGAGCCTCGGCAAAGTGGAAAGTACCAGTCCGAGCGCATTTGTCGATCGTCGTTCGCCGCCTTGCAGGCCGCATAGTTGAACTGTTTGCGCGATGCCTTCTCGCGCGAAGCCCAAATGAGCGTTTCATGCGCATTGGTGAAACGGCTACCGCGAAAATTCGGCATCGGATTCGATTTTACCCATACGATATCGTTAAGAATCCAATAGCCCAGACTTTGCATCAGGGAGCCAACACGAAAAATATTGTGGTAGGTGCCGATCGTCCAAAGCGCGCCGTCTTTTTTCAGCAAGCTGCGCGCGATGGTCAACCAGGCCTGGGTGAAGGAATCGTAAGCGGAAAAACTGTCGAACTGGTCCCAGCCTTCTGCGCATCCATCGACTTTCGAGGCGTCAGGACGGAACAAATCGCCACCCGCTGCGCGACCGGGCAATTGCAAATTGTAGGGTGGATCGGCAAAAATCAGATCAAAACTGTTCTTCGGAAGGTCCGCCATGACGGCAAGGCAGTCTCCGTGAAGAATGGTATTTCTCATCGTTTGAACTGCCTTGCCTCATTAGCTATCGGCAAACAAGCGTTCGCCAGCTTCTCGTTTGGTACGCGAAAACCCCCTTCCAAACGATGCGACAACTGTGGCGCGTCAAAGTGAATTTGTGGTTTCTAACGGCTCCCCGTTCTGTGCCGTTTTGTTACAAGAGCGCGAACCGGAGCGAAAGTGCGCCGGTGAAGATGCGATAAAGCTCCCGTCCGAAGCACCGCGACATGCTTCGCGACCCCATAGCCCTTGTGACAAGCAAAGTCGAAGCGCGGGTCAAAGCTGTCTGCGCATACCATCATCCGGTCACGCGTGACCTTCGCCACGATGGATGCCGCACCAATTGCCTTGACAAGACCATCGCCCTTGACAATAGAGCGCGCCGGGCAGGGTAGGTTCGAGGGCAGATCGCGGCCATCAATCAGAGCCAGATCAGGTAGCTGAGCCAAGCCCAGAAGGGCCTGTCGCATGACAAGAAGCGTCGCGCCACGAATCGACAAGCGATCAATCGTCGTCGCACTCACCGAAGCCACCGCAAGGTCTGCGCTTTGCACAAGCATGGCAAAAGCCTCTTCGCGCTGGTGGAACCCTAGCCGTTTGCTGTCGTCAATCAGCGTGAGGTCGAGGTCTGGCGGCAAAACGACGGCCGCCGCAACAACGGGACCTGCCAATGGGCCACGTCCTGCCTCGTCGACCCCCGCGATGCGCACGGCTATAAACCGTCTGCGCGAGGCAGGATCTCCTTGCTCCGAACGGACGAATCCGGCGCCAGATCGTAAACAATGGGCACGCCTGTCGGTATCTCAAGCTGCATGAGTGGCTCCGGTTCAAGGCGCTCCAAGACCTTGACAAGGGCGCGAAGCGAGTTGCCGTGGGCTGCGATCAGTGTCGTCTGACCGCGCAGAAGGCAAGGCAGAATGTGCGTCACGTAAAGAGGGATCACCCGCCCCACGGTGTCTTTAAGACTTTCTCCATCGGGAGGTCGGGTAGCGTAGCCACGTCGCCAGGCATGAACCTGTTCCGCACCGAACTTTTCACGCGCCGCATCCTTGTTGAGACCGGTAAGCGAACCATAATCGCGCTCGTTCAATTCTGCGAACGGCTCCAAATGCAAGGTCGGATGATCCATGGCTTTCAGCGCAAGTCGTCCGGTATCCTGGGCCCTTCTGAGAACACTTGTAAATCCGGCCGCGAAGACAAGCCCCGCTTTTTGCATGGCCAATCCCGCTGCCTGCGCTTCCCGTATGCCCAAAGGACTCAGGGCTACGTCGCGAAATCCCGTAAACAGATTTTTTGCATTCCACTCGCTTTGCCCGTGCCGAAGCAAAACCAAACGTCCAGACATCTGTGCGCCTCCCTATAGGTTGCTTGTTCTGAAGCCTCACGTTGACGCTTCACGACAAGATGATTATCGTTCTAACGTGGCCTGCGCCTTTTCTCAAGGTCAGCGGTCGACCGCCCATGCTTTGGAAGTGCTTATGCCAATGATTCGATCGGTTCATGCCCGTCAGCTTTTCGATAGCCGCGGGAATCCCACACTTGAAGCTGAAGTCACGCTTGATACTGGCGTCGTCGGACGTTTTATCGTGCCGTCAGGAGCCTCAACGGGGGCCTACGAAGCGCATGAGTTACGCGACAACGACCCCTCGGCCTTTTTGGGTAAGGGGGTTGGCAAGGCGGTAGATCATGTCAACGGTACGATTGCTGATTTGGTCGTTGGCCGCAGCGTTTTCGATCAGCGTGCCATTGATCAAGCGCTTGTGGTCGCTGACGGCACGCCCAACAAATCGAGTCTCGGTGCCAACGCCATTCTCGGCACCTCCATCGCGGTTGCAAAGGCTGCGGCCAAGGCTTGTGATCTTCCCCTTTGGCGGTATCTTGGCGGGGTCAACGCCCACCTCTTGCCGGTGCCGATGATGAATGTCATTAACGGCGGTGCCCATGCGGATAACAAACTTGATTTTCAGGAATTCATGGTTCTGCCCGTGGGGGCTGCGTCCTTTTCTGAGGCGATGCAGATGGGTGTGGAAATTTTTCACGCGCTTAAGGGTCTTCTGAAGTCTGCGGGTCTGGCGACCAATGTTGGCGACGAAGGCGGATTTGCACCGGCGATTGACCGCGCGGACGAGGCGCTCGAGGTTCTGCTCAGGGCGGGAGACAAGGCGGGACTCAAGGCGGGTAGCGATTTTGTTTTGGGTCTTGATTGTGCGGCCTCGGAGTTTTACGCGGACAAGACCTACCGGGTTGAAGACATGAGCTTATCGAGCGAGGCGATGGCAAAGCGTCTGGCGGACTTGTGCAACGATTTTCCGATTGTTTCCATTGAAGACGGCATGGCCGAAGACGATTGGGAGGGCTGGAAAATTCTGACCCAGATGATCGGTGATCGTGTGCAGTTGGTTGGCGATGATCTCTTCGTGACGAACAAGGATTTTCTAAAGCGTGGCCTTGACGAGAAGGTTGCCAATGCCATTTTGATCAAGATCAACCAGATCGGGACGTTAAGCGAAACGCTGGACTGCGTTGATATGGCGCATAAGGGTGCTTACCGCTCGATCATTTCGCACCGGTCGGGAGAGAGCGAAGACGATACGATTGCTGATCTGGCGGTCGCTTGCGGATCGGGTCAGATCAAGACCGGTTCGCTATCGCGCTCTGACAGGCTTGCGAAGTACAACCAGCTTCTGCGCATCGAGGAAGCTCTCGGGCGGAGCGCGCGCTATGCCGGACGCGAAGCTCTTGCGCGGAACTGATACGGATTTTGCTTGTTTATTCTCCTGCTGGCGGATCAAGGATCTTCGCGGCTGATGGATGATCGAGCGGTGCTTTGACGACGCGGTTGCGTCCGGTTCTCTTGGCGTCGTAGAGGCTCTGGTCTGCCCGTTCGATCAATTGAATCGCGCTCTCGCCGGCTTGGTATTCAGCTACGCCTATCGAAACGGTGATCGAACCCAGATTTTCGCCGGTACTTTTGCGGACAAGTTCTTTGTGCATGATGGAAAGGCGAACATTTTCCGCGACCAGCGTGGCTTCCATGAGGCTGGTTCGAGGTAGCAGGATCATAAATTCCTCGCCGCCATACCGGCAAGCGATATCTTGTCCTTTGATCGTGCGCTGTAAAACGATTCCGGTCAGGTGAAGGACGCGGTCTCCGGTTTGGTGTCCGTAGAGGTCGTTGAATGTTTTGAAGTGGTCGATATCGATGACCAAAAGTGAAAAGGTTTCCTGATCGGTTTCGGCCCGCTTTATCAGGGCATTGATGGATTGGTCAAAGTGCTTACGGTTTCCAAGTCGCGTAAGCGAATCGCGCAGGCTTTCGTTGCGGGCTTCCTCGAGGTCATCGTTTAGCGCTTCAATTTTATCTCCCGAGACTTTGAGTTGTTTTTCGAGCTCGCGGTTATGCAGTTCGACGGACTTGGTTTCTTTGACGATACCGGCTACGACCCCGATGACTTCGCTCAGGCTCCTGGCTTCACCGAGTTTTTCCTGCGCGCCTTCCAGGCTGTCGCAGAATTTTTCCGTATCGAGAATGCTGTCATTGATGACGTTCAGGAGGTCCCGGATTTGGTCGGAGATTTTTTCGCCGATGACTTCGGTTTGGTCAGTGAGCGTGAGCGAGGAAAAGTAGTGATCGATGATCTGTGTGTGGTCGATGTCGTCCAAGTGACCTTTTTCGTCCAAAAGGCTATTGACGGCGCGGTTCATTTCGCAATCGGTTCCTTCGGAATATCGGTACCAGATTTTGTAGTTGTTCGGCTCGGCGGCGACGTGCATTTTCCGAATCCTCTTTAGCGCGCGAAAGCCCAGTTCGTGGCTACGGTGGATTTCTTCGTCCGATGTCTGCCTGCGTTTATGTTTGGGTTTAGGTGGCGTATCGTCCACGGTTATCGTCCCGATTCAAGAAGGGAACTCACCTTTAGATGATTGTCGTTAATGGGCGTTTAATCGCATTTGATGACGTTCTGCGCTTCGTGGGTCTTTAACTTTCTATGCTGTCAAACTAGGATGGCTTGGACAAAACAGATCATGGGCGAGATCATGCGCGGACCAAATCACGACTTCATCACGATCGGGGAGCACGATATCCATGTGTCTCAGTGGGGCGAGCCAACACAGCCAGCCGTGATTCTTTGGCACGGACTGTCCCGTAACGGAAGAGATTTCGATGAGCTGGCCCTGTCTCTTTCTGAGCAGTGGTGGGTCTTGTGCCCCGATACCCTCGGACGTGGCCTGTCATCCTGGTCGTCCGATCCTGCGCGGGACTATTCGCTCAACGGCCTCGTTGACGGCGCTTTGGCACTGCTTAAGGCTTACGGAATCAAAAAGGCAGGATGGATCGGAACATCAATGGGCGGGCTGATCGCTATGATGATTGCCGCACGATACCCCAATCCCTTGTCCTGGATTGTTCTGAACGACATCGGCCCCGTCATACCAGACGCCGCGATTGAGCGTATCGTGAGATCCGCCGGAGCCATTCCAACTTTTTCATCCGTCCGCGATGCCGAAGCCGCAATGCGGGAAGCCTACGCGCCCTTTGGTCCCGCTTCTGACCAGTTTTGGCGGCGTATCGCCATGACGTCGATTCGCCGACGCGCCGACGGAACCTTTACAACCCATTTCGACCCAAGGATTCTTGTCGATGCTCAGGCCAATATCGGAACTTTCGACCTTTGGGACGCCTTCCAGCAGATTCAGATCCCGGTCCACGTGATCGGTGGTGCCGACTCCGATGTGCTCGTGCCAGACATCGCCGAACAGATGCGGCAAAGAGGACCAAAGCCATCCGTGACCTTGCTGGAGCATTGCGGACATGCTCCCTCGCTCAGCCGCAGCCAGGATGCAGCTCTCGTGAAAGAGGTGATCGCCAAACTCCAATCGGCAAGCCAAACCCCCGCACGCCCCCTTGGCACTTGACGGCGCATAAGCATGGTCCTATATGGATACGAGGCTCACCGCATGGAGGGGTGCCCGAGTGGTTAAAGGGGACGGGCTGTAAACCCGTTGGCTTTGCCTACGTTGGTTCGAATCCAACTCCCTCCACCACGGGGCCACGAAGCGCCGATGGTGAGCAATCGTGAAAGGCGCCCGTCGCCCTAAGACCCCAAGCCCTGAACGTGACCCCTGACAACCCGGAAAAAGCGCCCGTCGCCCCGAACGCCAGACCCTGAACGTAACCCCTGACAACCCGGAAAAAGCGCCCGTCGCCCCGAACGCCAGACCCTGAACGTAACTCCTACCTACCCAGAAAGAGCGCGCCGATCTCTTTGTCGGCGAGTAAGGTCGAAGCCCGGTCGAAGCGCCGCGTTGCGCCGTTGACAAGGATCGCGGCCCGATCCGAGATTTCAAGCGCGCGCTGCGCATTTTGCTCGACCATCACGAGCGTCACGCCGCTTTCGCGAACCGTCATCAACATCTCGAAAATCTGCCCGACGTATAAAGGCGAAAGGCCCGCCGTCGGTTCGTCGAGCAAGAGAACTTCCGGTTCTAGCATCAAGGCCCGACCCATGGCGAGCATCTGGCGCGTTCCTCCCGACAAGGAAGCGGCTTTTTGGTTGCGCTTGTCCTTGAGCGGCGTAAAGAGATCGAAAATGCGATCCATGCGTTGGTTACGCCGAACCTTATCGCAGAGGAAGCCCCCCATCTCCAGATTTTCCCTAATCGTGAGCGCGCCGAAAATGTTGGCTACTTGAGGCACGAAGCCGACCCCGAGCTTGACAACTTCGCTGGGCGAAAGGCCTTTGATCGAGTGACCTCTCAAAAGGATGTCGCCAGCACGCACCTTGACAAGACCGAAGAGACTCTTCATCGCGGTCGATTTACCCGCGCCGTTGGGACCAATGAGGCAGACGATTTCGCGGTCTTCAACCTCAAGATCAAAGCCCTTGAGAATATCGCTATCGCCATAGCCGCCATGAACCCCGCTGACTTTGAGCAAGGTCGCCATCAGGCTTCTTTCTTTTCTCCTGTCATCGCAGCCATTTCCGCGGCAAGGGCATCGTCGAACCAAGGCAGCAGCGCCGCAAGGTCGCGCGTCAGAACGGTAGGGCCACACCAAAGACGGAAACCGGGCGGCACCTCTCCGTGACCCAGAATGTCGTAAGCGATGCCGTCGCGCTCCAAAGAGGACGCGACCCGCCCGTAAAGGGCGCGCAAGGTCTGGGGCGCAAGGTCGCCGCGCCAAGCTGGCTTGAGTCGAAAGCAGACACCGGTCCGTGACCGGTGTCGGGGATCAGCGACGACGTTTTCCAGAAAGGCGTGCGCGCTTAACCAGGCCTCAAGGCAGGCGTAATTCTCCTGCACGCGCGCGATCATCGACGGAAGGCCACCTTGGGCTTCGAAATGGTGCAGAGCCGAAAGGCAATCCTCAACACAAAGCATCGACGGCGTGTTGATCGTATGACCCGAAAAAAGCGCTTCATCAACCTCACCCTCTTCGTCAACAAGACGAAAGAGCTTCGGGATCGGCCAGGACGGGCGGTGGCTCTTGAGGCGCTCGACAGCCCGGGGCGACAAAATCAGAATCCCGTGCGCCGCTTCCCCGCCAAGGAGCTTTTGCCAAGAAAAGGTCACCACGTCCAACAGATCAAAAGGCAAATCGACCCCAAAAGCCGCTGACGTAGCGTCAGCGATCGTCAAGCCCTCGCGCTCTGCGGCAATCCAATCGCCATCGGGCACGCAAGCCCCCGACGTCGTTCCGTTCCACGTAAAGATGACATCGTGAGAAAAATCCACGCGATCCAGATCCGGCAAGGTGCCATAGGGCGCCTCAACCGCACGAACCGACGGACAGCCTTCCGCGAGTTGTAACGTCATGTCCAAAAGCCAATCGCGCCCGAATTTCTCCCAAGCCAGCACCGTAACAGCCCGCGCACCCAAAAGCGTCCACAAAGCCATTTCAACGGCACCGGTATCCGAGCCGGGCACCAATGCGATGCGGTAGTCGTCGGGAACCCTAAGGCAGCGGCGAGTCCCGTCAAGGAGCGCCTGAATCCGGGCAAGCGCCAGGGGAACCCGATGCGAGCGACCCAAAATGGCACCCTGCAAGCACTCAAGCGACCAATCGGGATGTTTGGAACAGGGGCCGGAAGAAAAGTGAACCCGCTCGGGCTTTGGGTAATCAGACACGAGGCGAAAATCTACCGGGCTTTGGCGACCGGTGCCGCTGCCACCGGATCGGTGGTCGCGCTTGAAGAGTCGGAAAGGTATTTCTTGCGAATGGCTTGCTCGATGGTCGCGCAGATCGAATCGTTGTCGGCGAGAAACTTCTTGGAGTTTTCGCGCCCCTGACCCATTTGCTGACCATCGAACGAATACCAAGCGCCGGCCTTTTCGACCACGCCACAGCGCACGCCAAGGTCCAGAATCTCGCCAAGGCGCGAAATGCCGGTGCCGAACATCACGTCGAACTCGGCTGTTCGAAAGGGAGGCGCGAGCTTGTTCTTGACCACTTTACAACGCACGACGTTGCCGATGGTCTGGTCTTTGTCCTTCAGATGGTTCGAGCGCCTGATGTCGATGCGCACAGAGGCATAGAATTTTAGTGCATTGCCCCCCGAGGTCACTTCAGGAGAGCCATAAAAGACACCGATCTTCATGCGCAGTTGGTTGATGAAGATCACCATGCAGCGCGAGCGGGAAATGGAACCGGTCAGCTTGCGAAGCGCCTGACTCATCAGGCGCGCCTGCGATCCCGGTTGCACGTCGCCCATCTCGCCTTCGAGTTCGGACTTGGGGGTCAGCGCCGCCACCGAGTCGATCACCAGAACGTCGAGCGCTCCAGAGCGCACGAGCGTGTCCGCGATTTCCAGAGCCTGCTCACCGGTATCGGGTTGCGAAATGTAAAGCTCTTCGACCTTGATGCCCAGCTTGCGGGCATAAACGGGATCGAGCGCATGTTCTGCATCGACGAAACCGCATACGCCACCTGATTTCTGGGCCTCGGCGATACAATGAAGCGCGAGGGTCGTTTTGCCCGACGATTCCTGTCCGAAAATCTCGACCACGCGCCCACGAGGCAACCCGCCGATGCCAAGCGCGATATCCAAACCCAGGGAGCCCGACGAAATTGATTCGATTTCAACGACGTCGGATTGGCCAAAGCGCATGACCGAGCCTTTGCCGAAACTGCGCTCAATTTGACTGAGTGCGGCATTGAGTGCCTTTTGTTTGTCCATGAACCAACCTTAACGAGTCTTGAGTCTCTGCCTCAAGGTTAGTGGAACTTCCAGATTAGCGCAAGCAGGCCCCTGCCGCTTTTGCCGCCGAAGCGACGATCTTTTCCGAAAGCGCCCCAAGGTCGGCATCTTTGAGTATGCGGTCCCTTTGGCACAGAACGACTTCAAGGGCAATCGCGCGCTGGCCCTTTTCCTTAAGGCTCTTGTCCTCGAAAAGGTCAAAGACACGCACGGCCTCGATCAGGTCGCGATCAGCCTTGCGGACCGCGGAAAGAAGACGTTCGACCGGTGTTTCACGTGAAATGACGAAGGAAAAATCGCGGCGAATCGGCATCAAGGTTCGGCGGTGATAGGTGCTTTTGCGATGACGGCGGGACGGAAGCGCATCCAGCCACAATTCAAAGAGAACCACCTTGGCACCGCGCAGTCCGAAGGCTTCGTCGAGGTCCGGATGGGCCTCGCCGAAGTGTCCCAGAACCTGCGCGCCCAAACGAAAGGTGCCGCTGCGTCCTGGATGGTACCACGGTGGGGCATCGCGCGTGAGTGGAGGCGCTGACAGGCCGCCCATCGCCTCCAGCAAAAGCGCAAGATCACCCTTGACGTCGAGAAAGTCTGCGCGGCGCAGGCCTTCGCGAAAGTGTCGGCCGAGCGACGAGGGCAAAGCGGTTCCTGATCGCAAGCCGCAAGCCATGGACTTCATGTCCTGCGCTTTGGGGCCAAGAAAAACCTGACCCACTTCAAATAGGTTCACGTCGAGGTGACCTCGGCGTCGATTGGCAGAAAGAGCCTTGAGCAATCCCGGCAAAAGGTGGGGGCGCATGTCTGTTTTGTCCTGCGCGATGGGATTGACGATCTTGAGCGACGGGTCGCCACCGCCAAAGCGTTCGGCGCTCTCTTTATCGGTAAAGGACCAGGTGATCGCTTCAACCAATCCACGTCCGGCAAGAAGCGCGCGGGCACCGTCAAGCCGCTCGGCTTGGGTTTCCACGGCTTTGCCGAGCGCGTGATCCTTTTGCTCAAGCGGCGGCAACGGAACCGATGGAAGGTTTTCAAGCCCCACCATACGAACAACCTCCTCAACGAGGTCGGCCGCGCCCTCGATATCCGGGCGGTAGCTTGGGGGAAGCGCGCGCGCTTCGGTTTCGGTGCCGCTGATCGTAAATCCGAGGTTGCGCAAGTGGTGGCACGTTTCAACAAAGTCCACATCGAGACCGGTCAAGCGTTCGACCTCTTGCGACGAAAAGGAAATGATGCGATCAGCGTCTGGAAGGCGGCCGGCGAAGACGACCTCCGAGGCTTCTCCACCGCACAACTGAACAATCATCGCGCTCGCGCGCTCGAGGCCAGGTAACAAAGACGAAGGATCAACCACCCGCTCGAAACGCATGCGCGCATCCGTCACAAGACCATGATGACGGCCCGTCGAAGCCGTGCGCGCCGGATCAAACCAGGCCGATTCCAAAAAGACATCGGTCGTATCCGTCTCGCAGCCGCTTGAAGTGCCTCCGATCACCCCGCCCAGACCAAGAACCTGGTCTTCGGTCGCGATCACGCAGTCGGTTTCGCGAACGCTATAGCTCTTGCCGTCGAGCGCCGCGAAGCTCTCGCCCTTACGCCCAAAGCGCGCGATGATCGCATCGGCCTTCAGCCGTTTGGCGTCGTAGACGTGCAGAGGGCGCGCATAGGCGTGCGTCATGAAATTCGTGATGTCGACAAGGCAGTTGATCGGGCGTAAGCCAATGCTGAGAAGACGACGCTGCAACCACTCTGGGCTAGGGCCGTTCTTTATCCCACGAAAATATCGGCCGGCGAAAGCCGGACAGGCCGGGGCCAGATCGCCAAATTCCAGACGAATCGATAGCGGTGAGCCAAAAGTGCCCCGAACCACGCTGAGTGCATCGGGCTTCAGCGTGCCAAGTCCCGACGCCGCAAGATCGCGCGCGATCCCGTAGATCCCAAACGCATCTCCCCGATTCGGCGTCACCGCTACGTCGAACACCGGATCATCGCGATCAAGAGCCTGAGCCGCCGGGATGCCGATCTCCATCGGATGCGCCGACGAACCTGACTTTCCGTCGGAGCGAAGATCAATAATGCCGTCATGGTCGTCGCTGATGCCAAGTTCAAAACCAGAACAAAGCATGCCTTCGCTTTTGACACCCCGGATTTTCGCCGCTTTCAGGCGCTCTCCCGAAGAGGGAATCACGACGCCGGGCGCAGCGTAAATGCCGATAAGTCCGGCTTGCGCGTTCGGCGCACCGCAGACCACTTCACAGATGCCCGAGGCGGTTTCTACGCGGCAGACCTTCAGCCGATCCGCTTGCGGATGGGGCCGCGTCTCAAGAATGCGCGCCGTGGTCAAAGCCGCGAGCCGGGTCTTGGGGTCTTCGAGGTTCTCAACCTCAAGACCGATCATGGTGAGCCGGTCGGCGATGGCATAGGCGTCGGCATCGGTATCCAGAAAGGTTTTGAGCCAGCTCAAAGAAAATTTCATGGCCATCCGTCCTTAGACACTCACGGGGCGAAAAGACGAAAGCCGTGGTGGCGAAGCCAATGCAAATCGCTTTCAAAAAAGGCGCGCAAGTCCGCAATCCCGTATTTCAGCATCGCGAGACGATCTAATCCAACACCCCAGGCAAAGCCTTGATAAACGTCAGGGTCCAAACCACAATTGCGCAGCACGTTCGGATGCACCATGCCGCAACCGAGGATTTCCATCCAGTCATCGCCCGTGCCGATGAATAGCTCTTCACCACGGCGCTCGCATCCCACATCGACTTCCATGGAGGGTTCGGTAAAGGGGAAAAAAGATGGGCGAAAGCGCAACCGCACCGACTCGACACCAAAAAAACGTCGTAAGAAGTATTCCAAAACCCACTTCAAATGACCCATGTGCGATTGTTGATCAACGACGAGGCCTTCAAGCTGATGAAACATCGGCGTATGGGTCTGGTCGTCGTCGCGTCGATAGGTCCGGCCCGGGCATATGATGCGAATCGGCGGGGCTTCGGACAGCATCGTCCGAACCTGTACCGGACTCGTTTGCGTGCGCAAAAGCATCGACTCGCCTTCCGAATCGGGAAGAAAAAACGTGTCTTGCGCTTCGCGCGCCGGATGATCGTCAGGAAAATTCAGCATCCCAAAATTGTTGCGATCGCTTTCGATGTCGGGGCCTTCGCGAAGAGAAAATCCTAGCGAGGCGAAAATCCCGCGCACTTCGGTAAAGGTTCGAGACAGCGGATGCATCCGGCCAGCGCGCAAACCCTCATCGGGCAAAGGTAAGGTGATGTCCGCCTGCTCGGCCTGTAAGCGGGCCGCAATCGCTTCGCGCTCGAAATGATCACGGCGCGCCGCCAAAGCCGCCTCGATGCGCGCGCGAATCGCGTGAACCTTAGGCGCGACCTCGATGCGTCGATCGCTCTGCATCGTGCCAAGACCTTTCAGCCATCGGCTCACAAGGCCGCGACGTCCTAAGGCCGCAAGACGTACCTTCTCGACATCTGAAATGGATTTCGCCGTAGAAAGCGCCTGAATAAAACGCTCGCCGCAGGAAGCAATGTCGGTCGTTAGGGGCGAGTCGCCAGAGCCGTCCGTAAGCGAAGCCAAGAGCGCATCAAGGTCGTCAGACATCACGAATAACGCTAGCTCTAGGTCGCCAGAGCCGCTTTCGCTTTCTCAACCAGCTCTTGAAAAACCGCCGTTTCAAAAAGCGCCAGTTCCGCCAAAATTTTGCGGTCCAAATCAATGCCCGCCTTCTTCAACCCGCCGATGAAACGTCCATAGGTCATACCTTCGGCGCGGGCTGCCGCGTTGATCCGCGTTATCCAAAGCGAACGAAAGCGGCGCTTATGCGTCTTGCGATCCCGGTAAGCATAAAGATGCGCCTTGTCCACAGCCTGCTTGGCGGCACTGTAGGTGTTTTTGCGGCGTCCGTAATAGCCTTTCGCCTGCTTGATAATCGCCTTGTGACGCGCGTGCGCCGTCCGGCCGTTCCGTACCCTGGTCATAGCGGTCCCTTAAATCAACTGTAGGGCAAAAAACGCCGAACCACTGAGACGTTCGCTGCGTTCATGATCGTCGTGCCCCGCTTTTGACGAATCTGGCGAGGCGTTCTTTTGATCATATTGTGGCGTTTGCCCGCGCGAAAACGCTTGATTTTACCACGTGCGGTGAGCGAGAAGCGCTTTTTCGCACTGCTCTTCGTCTTGAGTTTCGACATCAATCTATCCTTCGCGTGGTCGCAAGAGGCAGCCTCAGAGCGTCTCAGGCGACTCACACCTCCTTGTATACGATCCGCAACCGATCTTCAAGTCCTTTGTGGCCCGATTACCTTGAGGCACCCATCCGCGCGGCGACATCGAGCATACGGTTAGAGAATCCCCACTCGTTATCGTACCAACTCATCACACGGAGCAACTGTCCATCAATGAGTTTGGTTTGGGGCGCAGCGAAAATAGAGGAGTGCGGATCGTGGTTAAAATCGATTGAGACGCAGGGTGAATTGCTATAGCCCAGAACGCCTTTCATCGAGGTTTGCGCAGCGGTTTGCATAAGGTCATTGACCGCGGCCACGTTGGTAGCTTTGTCAAGCACGACCTTGAGGTCAACGACGGAAACATTAGGCGTTGGCACACGAATTGCGCTTCCATCGAGTTTGCCGTTGAGGTCAGGGATGACAAGTCCTACGGCGCGGGCGGCCCCGGTTGAGGTCGGTATCATCGACGAGCAGGCGGCACGGGCGCGGTAGAGGTCTTTATGCATACGGTCAAGGACGGGCTGATCACCGGTGTAGGAGTGGATGGTCGTCATGTATCCGCGTTGGATGCCGAAGGCCTCGTGCAGGAGCTTGGCGACAGGGGCCAGACAGTTGGTCGTGCATGAAGCGTTGGACACGATGAGATCGTTATCCTGAAGGTCCTGGTGGTTCACGCCAAAGACGACGGTACGGTCGGCGCCCTCAGCGGGTGCTGAAATCAGGACTCGCCGCGATCCGTTTTCCAGATGAGCCTTTGCCTTTTGCGCTTGCGTAAAGAGCCCGGTACATTCCAAAGCGACATCGACTCCATTCCAGGGCAGTTCAGCGGGATTTCGCAAGGCGGTTGTGCGAATGGTTCCGCGTCCCAGATCGAGGCCTTCTGGGTTGACGTTTACCGTACCGGGGAATCGTCCGTGAACAGAATCGTAGCGTAGCAGATGGGCATTGGTTTCGATGGGTCCAAGATCGTTGATGGCGACGACATCGATATCGTCGCGGCCAGATTCGTAGAGCGCGCGCAACACACACCGACCGATCCGGCCAAAACCATTGATCGCTAACTTTACCGCCATGTTGCGCTCCTTTCTTACGTGAAGCGCTGTCGCATCAATGCATGCGCTCCTTTCTTACGTGAAGCGCTGTCGCGTCAATGCATGCGCCTAAGAAAAGCCAATTCAACGCGCAAACGCTGTCACCAATACCAATAATTCATCTTACGGCAACCCAAAACAACGCGCAAGGCTTACAAAACGTCGCAAACAAATCCGACCCCTTAACCAAAATAAACGCGCGTTGGCGTTTTGTTAACCCAACCTCACGATGATCTAGAATCGTTCGTCTTGTATGGAGTGCTTTATGTCAAATTTTAACCCCTTCAACGGCCTCAGCCGCCGCAAAATAAGGCTCCTCTTTCTTATCATCGCAGGCCTCGCCGTCGCACCTGGCAATAGCAAGGCCAATGAAAATCATGAGGCCGTCTTTTCACGCGAACACCTCGTCGAAGCTGGATACGGTTTCTTCGATCAGGTATCCGGTAATGTCGCAGGCGCTATCGAAACCGTCATCGCAAACTACGGAAAACCTAACGGATATATCATCGGAACCGAAGCAAGCGGAGCCTTCATCGGTGGACTCACCTACGGCGAAGGCACAATCTACACCGCAACCTCCGAAAACGAAGACGGAAACCCGATTTTCTGGCGCGGACCGAGCATTGGATACGATGCGGGAGCCAACGGGGTGCGTAGCATGATGCTGCTCTACAATCTGAAAGACGAAGTCGATGTATACCGACGGTTTCCGGGCATCAGTGGCGCGGCCTATCTGGTAGGGGGCATGTCGATAAACGTTCACGCGGTAAGCGATATGCTAATCGTTGTCGTAAGAAGCGGGGTCGGTGCGCGCCTTGGGGCGAACATCGGTTACCTGAAGTTCTCGCCGGAAAAGGGGATCAATCCCTTCTGAGTCGCAAAGCGCCTGACGCTCGGTTTTTGGGTTTCAAGGTTCATGTCGCACGTTTTCTTGCCGCGCGTTCATCATGGGAAGGCGCCGTTCGCAAAGCGGGGTCGAGTTTTGCGTGCGTTTTTCGTTTTGGCTCTGGTCTTTGGCGCGCAGGAGGTTCGCGCGACCGATGCCGCGTCGCAAGACGCCGAAACGGTCTACCTTCACGAAACGCATGAGGCGAAACCTCCGCTTGGTTTTCCTGGCTTTTGCAAGCGCTATCCGTCGCAGTGTTCGCCGGTGAGCGCGGGCCGCACGGTAAGGCTGAGCGCGGTGAGCCTCGCGACGCTCAAAGCCATCAACGATTGGGTGAACGGGCGCATTACCGAAACGAGTGACCTAGACGCCTTTGGCCGCGAAGAATACTGGACGCTTCCCAAAGCTCGGGGTGATTGCGAAGATTTTGCCTTGCTGAAGCGTCAAAGCCTGATCGCGATTGGTTTTCCGTCAGAAGCCCTCATGGTGACGGTCGTGCGGACGGCTGACCTCCAAACCCACGCCGTTCTCAGCGTCGCGACCGATCAGGGCGAGTTGATCCTGGATAACCTTCAAGCGGCCATACTGCCGTGGCAGGTGAGCGGCTATGCCTTTATCAAACGGCAGTCTTTTTTGGATCCTTCGCGCTGGTCGTTTCTTGAGATGACGCACAAGCAGGGACTTCCGTCACTCTAGACCTCGGCGTTCGCGCAGATGGGGCGCCAAAACGGGGGCTTAGTTTTGGCCCGAAGCCTTTCGTGTCAGGCGCTTGTGGCGGATGCGGCGCGGGTCCAACACCGCCTTCGGTCCGAGCCGCCGACGCCGATCGTCCTCGTAGTCGGCATAATTGCCTTGCACCCATTCGACGTTTCCGTCGTCTTCAAAGGCCAGGATATGGGTGCAGATTCGGTCGAGAAACCAGCGGTCGTGCGAGATGACCATGGCGCAACCGGCGAAGTCTTCAAGGGCCGCTTCCAAAGAGCGCAGCGTTTCGACGTCGAGATCATTCGTCGGCTCGTCGAGCAGGATGACGTTAGCACCGCTCCGCAATACCTTTGCCAGATGCACCCGGTTTCGCTCGCCGCCGGAAAGGTCGCCGACGCGCTTTTGCTGGTCGGCACCGCGGAAATTGAACGAAGCGCAATAAGCGCGCGATGCCACCTCACGCTTGCCGAGCATGAGGTGATCCTGCCCGTCGGAGATTTCCTCGAAAACCGTTTTGGTGTTGTCCAAGTGGCTGCGCGACTGATCCACACAGGCCAGATCGACCGTCGATCCCCTTTCGATGGTCCCGCTATCGGCAGCCTCGTCACCGGTTAACAAGCGAAAGAGAGTCGTCTTTCCGACACCGTTCGCTCCAATGATGCCCGCAATCGCGCCCGGCGGGATTTCAAAGCTGACATCCTCAAACAAGAGCCGATCTCCAAAAGACTTGCTCAACCCTTGGGCCCGAATCACCAGATCACCCAATCGGTTCCCGCTTGGAATGGTGATCGAAAGCCCTTGCGATACGGGGGTCTCGTTGGCGGCGAGAAAGAGGTCCTGATAGGCGTTGATTCGCGCCTTCGATTTGGTCTGCCGCCCGCGCGCGCCCTGTTCAAGCCATGTGCGCTCACGCGCCAGAGCGTTCTGCAAGGCTTTGTTGTCCCGCTCTTTCTGGGTCAACCGCTCGCTTTTCGAGGCGAGCCACGCGCTGTAGTTGCCTTCAAACGGATAGCCACGCCCGCGGTCGAGTTCAAGGATCCAACCGGTAACCTTGTCAAGGAAGTAGCGGTCGTGCGTTACGATCAGTACCGCGCCAGGATAGGACTTGAGGTGGTTCTCGAGCCAGGCGACCGAATGGGCATCGAGGTGATTGGTCGGCTCGTCGAGCAAAAGCAAATCGGGCTTGCTCAGCAAAAGCCGACACAGGGCCACGCGGCGACGTTCACCACCCGAGAGTTTGGTGACATCCTCCGCATCGGCTGGACAACGCAAGGCATCCATCGCCTGATCGATCTGCGCATCCAACTCCCACAAATCCATCGCATCGATTTTATCCTGAAGCTCGGTCATCCGGGCCATGGTCTCGTCCGAATAGTCTTCGGCAAGCTGCATGGAGATCGAGTTGAAGGCCTCAAGAAGCGCGTGCTTGTCGGCGAGGGCTTCGGCGACATTTTCACGAACGGTCTTGCTGGGATCAAGCTCGGGCTCCTGCGCGAGAAACCCGCAGGTGGCGCCTTCAGCGAGCCAGGCTTCACCGTTAAAGTCCTTGTCGAGCCCCGCCATGATGGAAAGCAAAGTGGACTTTCCTGCGCCATTGACTCCGATCACGCCGATCTTGGCGTCGGGAAAAAAGGACAAACGGATGCCGTCAAGTATTTTCCGCCCCCCCGACAAGGTCTTGGTCAGGTCGTGCATATGGTAGATGAATTGTCGCGCCATCGTCTGGTGTCCGTTTTATCCTAGGCTGTAATCGACGACTGCGCGTATGGAGGCGCCTTCGTGCATCAAATCGAAGCCAGAGTTGATTTCTTCAAGGCGAAGCTTGTGGGTAATCATGGGGTCGATCTCGATTTTCCCTTCCATATACCAGTCGACGATACGTGGCACATCGGTTCGTCCGCGCGCGCCGCCGAAAGCGGTGCCGCGCCAGACACGACCGGTCACCAGCTGAAAGGGCCGCGTCGAAATCTCGGCACCGGCCGGCGCCACGCCAATAATGACGCTCTCGCCCCAGCCCTTGTGACAGGCTTCGAGGGCGACGCGCATGACGCTGACGTTGCCCGTTGCGTCGAAGGTATAGTCGGCTCCCCCTTGAGTCATGGCGACGAGATGGCTGGTGAGATCGTCCCTGAGCGCGCTGGAATCGACAAAATCGGTCATGCCGAAGCGCCGTCCCAGAGCCTCGCGCCCGGGGTTGATATCGACCCCGACAATTTGTCGGGCGCCAACGAGGCGAAGGCCCTGAATCACGTTTAGACCGATGCCGCCAAGCCCGAAAACGATGGCTCTGCTGCCGGGTTCGACCTTCGCGGTATTGATGACCGCACCGATGCCCGTCGTGACCCCGCATCCGATGTAACAGACTTTGTCGAAGGGAGCGTCCTTACGAATTTTCGCAACGGCGATCTCGGGCAAAACCGTATGACGCGCAAAGGTCGAACAGCCCATATAGTGGTAAAGTGGCTTGCCGGAGAGCATCGAAAAGCGCGAGGTGCCATCGGGCATCACGCCCTGACCTTGCGTTTCCCGAATTGCCTGACACAGATTGGTCTTGGGATTCAGACAATAGTCACAGGAGCGGCATTCAGGCGTGTAGAGCAAGATCACATGGTCGCCACGCTCGACCGAAGTCACGCCCGCGCCGACGTCCACGACGACGCCCGCGCCTTCGTGTCCCAGTATGGACGGAAATAGCCCCTCCGGGTCTGCGCCCGAGCGGGTAAAGTCATCGGTATGACAAAGCCCCGTCGCCTTGATTTCGACCAAGACCTCGAAGTCGCGTGGTCCTTCGAGATTGACCTCCATGATTTCCAACGGTGCCCCGGCCTCAAGGGCGACAGCAGCCTGCGTGCGCATGGTTTTCTCCGGTAAATCCAACGAGCCAGACTATACCCCGCCCCCAAAAAACGCGCAAGATCATGTCATTGGGGCGGTCGGGCATTGTCTCGCGCACTCTATTGTCCTAGATCATGTCATCGGGACGGGCGGGAATTGTCTCGCGCACTCTTGTCATCGTGGCGCGGGGACAGGCGCTGCCTGGAGGCGCTGCCTGATTTCCGATCAGACCTCAATGCGACCGTGGACACGATCACGCGCACCCTCGTCGAAGACTATCATGCGCTCGTTCACGGTCGCATTGAGGTCTGATCGGAAATCAGGCAGCGCCTCC
>JAAUXV010044444.1_pt1 | contig 34511 bp, 28 predicted proteins | sample 7278181 | NCBI WGS metagenome assembly JAAUXV01 (sample SAMN14350114, study PRJNA611818) | marine sediment metagenome | isolation source: surface marine sediment (2.1m) | place: French Polynesia: Moorea | collected 2018-08
CGTCCGTGCGAACCATGGCTCCGAAAGGGGAAAGTGATCCGCGTCCGTGCGAACCCTAGCTCCGAAAGGGGAAAGTTATCCACGTCCGTGCGAACCATAGCTCCGAAAGGGGAAAGTTATCCGCGTCCGTGCGAACCATGGCTCCGAAAGGGGAAAGTGATCCGCGTCCGTGCGAACCCTAGCTCCGAAAGGGGAAAGTTATCCACGTCCGTGCGAACCCTAGCTCCGAAAGGGGAAAGTGATCCGCGTCCGTGCGAACCATAGCTCCGAAAGAGGAAAGTGATCCGCGCCCGCGCCTCGCTCACAGCCATGCCGTCACACCAAACCAGTGATCCGGTAAGGCTAAACGCGCCCTCTTCAAGACCCCCCGCGCCGTCGCAATATCCGGCAATAGTGCAAAACATGTCGAACCCGAACCGCTCATCGATACATAATGATCCCTATCAACCCCTGAAACCAAATCCTTGAGCGTACCTAGCAAGGTCAAAACTTCAGGAGCCACACAACAAGCCGCCCGCGTCAGATCATTGCCCCGAACCTTAAGCGCTTCAACAAAGTCCCTATACCCTTCGTACGGAAAATGCGCCCCCCCCGATAAAGACGAAAACTCACCCAAAGAATCAAAAGCCTCGTAAATCGAGCGCGTCGAAAGGGCAATCGAAGGGGTCGCAAGCAAAAGCGAGGCCGACGGCAATGACGGAAACCCAACTAAACGTGTCCCTATGCCTCCCGCAAAACATGACCTGCGGCCAAGACAGGCAGGAATATCGGCGCCCAGACCAGAAGCAACCGACAAAAGCGTCGGTTCATCAATCGCAAGCGCGCGCGCCATGAGACGCAACGCACTCGCCGCATCACTCGATCCCCCCCCAAGGCCAGAACCCACAGGCAAAACCTTGGTCAGATGAAACGTGCCCCTCGGTACGCGACCCAATACCTCAAAAAGTCGATCCGCCGCGCAAAGCACAAGGTTGCTCTCATCCCTGGGAACCTGCGACGCAAAAGGACCATCAACCCGCAAACGTAAGGCACCGCCCGGATCAAAACGTAATTCGTCGCCCAGCGCGCAAAAGGCAAAGAGAGACTCTATCGGATGATACCCATCATCGCGCGGATGGGCAACGTTCAGGTACAAGTTAACCTTCGCAGGCGCAAACCCGACCCCAAAGTCTGAAAGCCGACTCACCTATCGGGGGCGACGCGGGGGCGGTAGCGGCAAGGTGAGTGAAGACTCTTCCGATAGTTGCGCAAGACCCTTGTCCAGACGCTCCTTAAGTCCCTCGCGCAAAAACTCCGACGTGTCGCTCAGGTTGTCCAAGGCCTGAGTCCACTGAAAAGCCGCCTCACGTTCGCGCCCAACTCGGTAATAGGCGTCGCCTAGATGACTTTGTATCTCTGGATCGCCCGGCGAGAGACTAAATGCCGTCTCCAAAACCCGTGTCGCTCGCCAAAAGTGCGACAGCTTATAGTAAGCCCAGCCAAGACTGTCAACGATATACCCCTCGGTCGGTCGAAGCTGAACCGCGCGGCTTATCAGATCCAGACCTTGGTAAAGACTCTGCTCCTGATCAACCAAAATGTAGCCAAGATAATTCATTACCAACGGATTTTCCGGCTCAACCTCCAGCGAGCGGCGAAGGTAAAGCTCCGCCCGATCCCACTCTTTGGATCGCTCAAAAGCCGTTCCCGCCCGAAAGTAGATGTCCCACGGAACCGAAACCTGCGCGCCGACACGGCCCGATTCTACCTTGATGATCTGTGCCTCCAGAAGATCAGCAGCCCTTCTATAGGCCTTTTGCTCCCGTAAAAAGTCGCTATAGGCACCCAGAACGTGAAAATCGTCGGGGCGGTCCACGATCAAGTCCTGATAGCGCTCCTCGGCAAGAAACTCTTCGCCGATGCCCGCATAGATCATCGCCGTGTTGAGAACAGCTTCCGCCGCATAGGGACTATCGGGGTGAACCGACGCATAGGCCTGTAGCGCCTCTTCGCTATAGACACCGATCACAGAATCGCGATGCAGTCCGAAAAATATGTTGCCACGCTGCATACGCGCCCGCTGAAGAACGGGTTCAACGATCGAGGAAAGTTGGTTGTAAAAGGCCGCGAGCGTATAGTTTTTGTCGCTCAACAGAACCTGCGCCAGATCCAGAAATACCAAAGCTACGCCCTGACGAATCGTATAAACCGACGGCTGTATCTTTTCGCGATCTTGCGCGAACAACCAGGCGATGCGCTCACTCTCACTGTACAAATGGTCATCGCGCAATTCTTCCATCACGCGCTCCGCCCGATGAACTTCGCCCTCGCGCAGGAGAAAGTTGACATAGGCGCTCGCCGTTTCAAACTGTCGGCTTTGCGACGCATAAGCCGAACGGTACTGCGCATCGGCCCGCTTGCGCCAGCCACTATAATCGGCGATCAGCGCCGCGTGTAAATCCTGCATAACCGCCACAGGGCCTTCCGCAGGAACACCGCGAACCGTTGAAAGCGCACGACGCGCATTGCCGCGTCCAGCTTCTATCCATCCCCCAAGCGTCGCCAGAAGAATATCGCTATAGCGCCAGCCCTCTACCAATTCCAGCTGCCGCGCCGCTAAAACATAATCGTCCTTCGCAACCGCGCGAACGATATTGACAACCTGAGCCGTGCTGTTGCCCGGATCGCGCTCGCTAAGCCGATCCAAAAGCGAGTCTATCGGATCGCGCTCGCCTGCGATGATCGCGTAGATCAGACGGCGCTCGATCAACTGCGCATCGGTCTCGTTGGAGCCGTGAGCGCCGATGAGGTCCGCATAAAGCGCATTGGCCCGCGCAAAATCACGGGAGACCGACGCATACCGGCTCGCCAGATAGACACCCGCATCAGCGTCCCCAGCGCGGACCTGCGCGCCCGCGCCCAAAACGAGCCAGAGCATTACGGTAGATGAAAAGAAAAGAAAGGCGGAGCGCATAATCGTCCCGACGCACGTGAAACTTCAAGCCTAAGCAGGTTGGCTATATCTGTCAATTTTATCAAATCGTCCCAAAAGTCCCTTGCACATTGGTTAAAGCGATGAACTAATGAGAACCCCCTTGCCGAGCTTCAGGAAGTCGTCTTGCATACCATCGCCACAAACTTCGTAGATCTGTCTGCGCGCCTCAAGGCGCAACTCGAGAAGGCCAGACCCGGAGACACTTTGCACGTCAACCGTGCCGCCGAAGGCATGCAACCGCTGATCGCCGGCACCCTTGCTCCCCTATGCACCTCACAAAACCCTGTCGATCTGCTCGTCATCACGCGCGATGCCGACCGGATGGCAGACTATGCAAGCGCAATCGCCTTTGCCTCGCCACAAACACAGGTTATTCAGCTCGCCCCCTGGGACTGTCTGCCATTCGACAGCGCTTCTCCGTCCACCGATGTCCAATCGCAGCGGATGCGCGCCTTGTGGGACATCGGTAAACCTCGCAAAGAGCCCAACAAGCCCAGAGTTCTGATCGCGAGCGCCACAGCCGCCTTGCAACGACTCATTCCGCGAAAGCGCCTCCGCGCCCGATGCCGCCTTCTGCGCCAAGGCCAAACACAACCCATGTCTGACCTCGTCTCCTTTCTCGAAAAGGCCGGATTCCGACGCGAAAAGGTCGCCCAGGCGCCCGGAACCTGCGCCGTGCGTGGCGGCCTGATTGATATTCGCCCCTTTGCGTCTGAACGGGGCTGGAGACTCGACTTCTTCGGAGACCAGATCGACGCCATCCGAATCTTCGATGCCCAGAGCCAGCTTACCATCGCAGAGCGGCGATCCGCGCGCATCCTGCCCGTATGCGAGGTCTGGCTCGACGAGGAGACCGTCAACCGTTTCCGTCAGGCCTATGTCGGTGCCTTTGGATCCACCGGTAAAGACGATCCCCTTTATCAGGCCATCAAGGACCACCGAACCTATCCGGGTATGGAACATTGGATGGCTTCTTTTGTGCCGCGCCTGGAGAATGTTCTGACCATTACCGGCGATTGTCCGGTGATTTTCGATCAGCAGGCCTTCGAGCGCATCGCGCAGGACGCAGAGCGAATCAGGGGATTCCATCAGGAACGCCAGGACGCGCTTGCCGAAGATCTGCGCGCCCGAAACCGAGAACTGCGCCTCTACCGACCGCCGCCGCTCGACGACCTCTACCTTCCCATCGAAGAAGCCCGGGCCTTGCTGGCATCGCGACGACAAATCCTTTTTGATCGTGTCCGTTCCGCTTCGACGCGCGCCGTTCAGGGTGACGACCCGGAGCAAAAAGATCACAATGACGCCGCCTTCGATCTGCAAAGCCGCTCTGCAAGCCGCTTCTATGAGGAGCGCGCCTCAAGCGATACGATCATCGCCGCCTTTGTCAAAGCCCTAAGCACGCGTCTTGCCCGAGGCGAAAGCGTTCTGATCGCGACCCGAAACCGCTTACGCCAGGAGCGCTTCTCGGAAATTCTCGCCCATGCCGACCTACCGCCCGTGCAAGCCATCGCCGCCATGAGCGATCTGCAAAGCGAACCGGCAAAAGGCATCCGTGACACCCCCCTTGCGGTGACCGAGCTTTCGCTGCGCCAAGGCTTCGTATGGGGCAAGTTGAACGTCATCAGCGAGGACGACCTGTTCGGTCCCCAACCCCTGACGACGCGCAACAAAAGCCGCGCGCGACGTTTCGCCGACAAAATCGTCACACTCGAAGGCTTGAAGATCGGTGACCACGTCGTTCACCTTGACCACGGCATCGCGCGCTTTGAAGGCGTTGAGACCATCACGGTGGGCGAGATCACACAGGACTATCTGCGTCTTTTGTACCGAGACAACGACTTTGTTCTCTTGCCGGCAGACACGATTGAACTGCTTTCGCGCTACGGCTCCAGCGCGGCCGAAGTCCAACTCGACAAACTTGGCGCCGCCGGATGGCAGGCGCGAAAGGCTCGGGTGAAAGGACGTATTCAGGACATTGCGAAGAGTCTTGTGGACGTGGCAGCCCAACGCGCCCTCGCCTCCGGGCCGATGATCAAGCCGCAACACGACCTCTATGCCCAGTTCGTCGCCCGTTTCCCCTTCTCCGAGACCGAAGACCAACGTAAAGCCCTCCTCGATGTTTTCTCAGACCTCGCCGACGCGCAGCCCATGGACAGACTCATCTGCGGCGATGTCGGATTCGGAAAGACCGAAGTCGCCATGCGCGCCGCTTTCGTCACCATCTTTAAGGGCTTTCAAGTGGCCTTCATCGCCCCCACAACCCTTTTGGCCAACCAACATAGCAAGACCCTCGCCGAACGCTTCGCCGGATTCCCCGCCGAAATCGTCAGCCTCTCCCGACTCTCTTCGACCGCCCAGCGGCGCGAAGCCCTTGCGCGACTGGCCGATGGAAGCGCCGACCTTGTCGTCGGCACCCACGCGCTCTTAGCGAAGAAGGTTCGCTTTAAGCGTCTCGGTCTGCTTGTCGTCGATGAAGAACAGCGCTTTGGCGTCACGCACAAAGAGCGCATGAAAGCCATGCGCACCGACGTCAACATCCTCACGCTGAGCGCGACACCCATACCGCGAACCCTTCAGCTTGCCATGACCGGACTGCGTGATCTATCCATCATCGCGACGCCACCGGTGGAGCGCCTTGCCGTTGATACCTTCGTCATTCCCTTCGACAGGCTCACGATACGCGAGGCGATCATGCGCGAGTTCTATCGCGACGGACAAACCTTCTTCGTCTGCCCGCGCATCAAGGACCAGCCCAAAATGGAGGACTTTCTCAAGCGCCTCACCCCTCAGCTTCGAATCGGAACCGTGAACGGACGTATGGACGGGACCGATCTTGAAGCCACCATTCAAGCCTTTAACGACGGAAGGCTTGATCTGCTCATTGCCACGAACATCATCGAGTTGGGATTGGACATCGCCAATGCCAATACCATGATTGTCTATCGCGCCGACACCTTCGGACTGTCCCAGCTCTATCAACTGCGCGGACGCGTCGGGCGGGGCCACCGACGCGCTTTCGCTTATCTCGTGCGCAGCCACAGCCATGAAGAGGTCAACGCACGCCTTGAAGTCATGCAGTCGCTTAATTACCTTGGCGCGGGCTTCGAGGTCGCCGGACGCGACCTCGATATGCGAGGCGCTGGAAATTTGCTCGGCGCGGAACAATCGGGGCATATCCGCGAAGTCGGATTCGAGCTTTACCAGCTCATGCTCGACGAAGCCGTCGCGACCTTGAAAACGAGGGGCGAAACGACGACAAAGCGCTCGCCACAAAACGACCCGAGCGCCGAGCACAGAGCGCTTGATCCCGATGAAGCGAGCTGGACACCCATCGTAAAACTCGATCTGTCCATCGGGGTGCCGCTCGACTATGTCGGCGATGGCGATCTGCGCATCCAGATCTTTCAGGAAATCGGCGCGCTCAATGCTCCCGAAGCGATTGAAGCCTATGCCCATACCTTGCGGGACCGCTTCGGGCCTTTGCCTGAAAGCGTAAAAAACCTATTGATGAACGCCCAGATCAAACATCTTTGCCGGCGCGCCAACATCGCACGGCTCGACTATACGCCCGCCGGTTATGCGATCACCTTTCGCGCCTCGCCCTTCGACACCGAAGAGCGCTTTGCACGACTTCTGAGCGAGACCCCCGAGCGCTTTCGCTTTACCGCCGACCAGCGCCTGCTCTACCGTCCCGGCGACGGGGACGGGAAAAATCAGGCACGATCACGACAGGCCAGTGCCTTGGCCATTGCAAGCCGTATCGCCAGTTGCCGCGCGCGCCCATGATGGCTTTATCGCGCGATGACTTCGTGCTATCGCTAAACACAAAAAAGGAGGCGCCCGCATGACACAAAAGAAAGCTAAACTCGGCATCATCGGAGGCTCAGGACTCTATGACCTGCCCGAGCTTCAAAACCGGCGCGAAAACGACATCGAAACGCCCTGGGGAAAGCCATCAGACCCCCTCATCGAGGGCACCTTGTCCGGATTGCCCGTCGCCTTTCTCGCGCGCCACGGAAACCAGCACACCCTTTCGCCCTCTGATGTCAACTACAGAGCCAATATCGCCGCCATGAAAATGGCCGGGGTCACAGCGCTCCTAAGCGTTTCAGCCTGCGGGAGCCTGCGCGAAGACCTCTCACCGGGAACCTTCGTCCTTATCGACCAGTTCGTCGACCGCACAACAAAACGCGCTTCGTCCTTTTTCGGGCCCGGATGCGTCGCCCACGTCTCGCTTGCCTTTCCCGTAAGCCCCTCCCTCGTCAACCCAATCGAAACCGCGCTCAAAACCCTCAAAATCAACTACCACCGCGGCGGAACCTACGTCGCTATCGAAGGGCCGCACTTCTCGACCTACGCCGAATCCTCGGCCTACCGCGCCATGAATTGGGATGTCATCGGGATGACCAATATGCCCGAAGCCAAACTCGCTCGCGAGGCCGAAATTCCCTATGCGACTCTCGCGCTCGTCACCGACTACGATTGCTGGAGCCCAACTTTCGGCGAGGTCGATGTCATGGAAATTTTGAAAACTCTCAAGGACAACGTCACCCGCGCGCGCAACGTGATTCTGTTATTGGCGCAGACCTTTCCGCGTAAGGTGGAGCCGTGCCAGATCGGTTCGGATCGGGCTTTGGAATTCGCCCTGATCACTCCCCCCGATGCGCGCGATCCGAAACTCGTCGCCAAACTCAAAACCATCGCCCCGCGCGTGATGTAGAAAATACCGCGAGACCATCCGCAAAATCGGCGTTAAACCCTGATTTACCTGCGTGGGATAGTCTTTTTTCTCTATCATCCACTCGGAAAAACGCGGATGCGACGAAAGACTCAAGGAAAAGGTGAACGAAGGCGCTTTCCACGTATCAGAACCAAGCTGCCCGTGCGCTTTCTGACCGAGGATGGAACCGAAGAACGGTCACGGACAATCGACATCTCGGTCGGCTCTATTGCCATCCGCTCAGACTACGTACCCGATGTCGGAGAGAATATCATTGCCTATGTCGATCGTATCGGGCGTGTGCAGGGAAACGTCATCCGCAGGGTCAATAAGGGATTCGCTATGGAATTTGAAGCCAGCGACTCCAGACGTGATCGCCTGTCAATCACACTCACGTGGATCGCCAATCAGGATCTGCTCGGTCTGCACGACGAACGTATCGAAAAACGCTTTGTGCCGAGTGTTCGCGACTCCTTCCTCGAACTGACCGACGGTTCCCTCCTAAGATGCAAAATCGAAAACATCTCCGGCTCCGGCGCGCTTCTTGCCGTTCTCGCCAAACCGGCTATCGGTGAATCGGTGCGCCTTGGTTCCATCGACAGCCATATCATACACCACTTCGAAGATGGCGTCGGTATCGAGTTTGCCAATCTGCTTTCCCCCAACGAAGTCGAAGAACGTCTTCAGGCCGACCTGATGGTCTAATCGCTGCCACCGGGCTAGCGCGTGCCGGTGGAAAGATAATCCGAAACGACCGAAGCTGCATCAAGACGGCGCGACACCTGCGGCCATACGAGCGTCCAGCGATTGATCACCGAACGCATCACAATCTCTTCGTCTAGCGCCTTGAGTTCGTCCGCAATCGGCGCCTCGCGCAAAAGGCGCCCCGCCCCTTCACGAAAGACATCGAGCGATGCGCCCTGGCGAAGGTCCGTGACGGCAATCCGATCGGCAAAAGCACTCTGCCCATCGGGCATCACAACCGGAGCCGTTCTCATCTCGACGCGCCACTGTTCATAGGCGACACGGTAAAGCTCCAGAGCCAAAGCCTCTACCCGATGCTCCGCCTCACGCGGAACCGCCGCTTCCGAAGACACAAAGTGCCTCGCCAGAAGGTAGATAATCGCGTCGCCAAGCGCAACAGCATTGATCTCGATAACGCTTTGCATCAAGCGCTGCGAAAAGGCTTCGTCCAGAAAATAGGTCTGGTAACGCGAACCCATGCGCGTCTTTAAGTAGCCATAGAGCGAGGTCTGTGTCACGTAGGTCGTACGCGAGGCCAAACCATCAGCAAGAGAACCCACCGTGCGCAAGCGACCGCGCTCAAAACGACGACGCAAACCCGATGCTAAAGCCGCCGCGAAAGAACGGAGCTGCAAAAGACCTTCCAGACTGGCTCTCTTTCCCATAACCGACCCTTGTGCGCACAATTGGCTTGCAATTTCAACCTCCCTAAGGCAAAAGAGGGCGGTAAATCGATTGTTGAACATTAAATTTGGGGGAACTATGTCCGACCAACTCAGCCAGAAGCGCAACGCTCACTGGACGCGGACGCGTAATCTAACATTCATCATCTTGGCATTGTGGTTTTTCTTCTCATTCGTGGTGCACTGGTTCGCCAGACCTCTGAATGAATTGAGTTTTCTGGGTTTTCCGCTCGGATACTACTTCGGTGTCCAAGGATCCTTGATTGCCTTCGTGGTCATCATCTTTGTCCAAAACAGGTTGCAGGACAAGATCGACGACGAATCCGGATTGGGTGAATAGTTACGTTTATATTGGGAGAAATTTTGTTATGAAAGGTTCATTTATTGATAATCTGCCGCGTATCTACGGGATGTACACCGGCGGATTTATCGTTTTCACACTCTTTATGGCGCTTCTTGAGCAAATGGGTGTGAGTGCCGAAGCGATCGGCATTCTCTTCGTAGCCTTTACGATCGTGATCTATGCCGGTATCGGTGTCATGTCGCGTACGATGCAGGTCGATGCCTACTACGTCGCCGGTCGGGAAGTTCCGCCGATCTTTAACGGTATGGCAACCGGGGCCGACTGGATGAGTGGTGCCTCCTTTGTCGCGCTCGCCGGGGGTGTCTACTTTGGCGGTCACGGCTATCTGGCCTTCGTCGTCGGATGGACAGGCGGATACGTGCTTGTCAACTCGCTTATGGCGCCCTTCCTACGCAAGTTCGGTTGCTACACGGTCCCCGACTTCGTTGGCACCCGCTACGGCGGAAACTTCGTGCGCTTTTGCGCGGTTCTCGTCCTGATCATCGCCTCGTTCACTTATGTGACGGCGCAGATCAATGCGACAGGCACCATCGCCTCGCGTGCGCTCGGGATCGACTTTAACGTCGCGGTCTGGATCGGACTGCTCGGGATTCTTTTCTGCTCGCTGTTGGGCGGTATGCGTGCCGTCACCTGGACGCAGGTTGCCCAGTATATCGTGCTGATCATCGCCTACCTCGTGCCGGTCATCTGGATGTCGACGGTTCAAGGCTTTGGCTTCATTCCGCACTTTAGCTATGGCGATGCGGTCAACCGCATTACCGAACTCGAGCCGCTCGTCAATCTTGGCGTGGCCGCTACGGTGCCGGAAGGCTTTGAAGCCGTCAAAGGCGGACGTATCCTGACAACCGCGCACAATGCACCCGGAGGTGCCGGTGCGTCTTGGGCTTTCGTTTCGCTCGCTTTCTGCCTCATGGCAGGAACGGCGTCGTTGCCGCATATCCTTATGCGCTACTTTACGACCCCAAGCGTGCGTGCCGCGCGGAAGTCCGTGACCTGGTCGCTCTTCTTCATCTTCCTGCTCTACGTCACGGCGCCCGCTCTTGCGACGCTGACGAAGCTCCAGTTGCTTGACCCCAATCTGCCTACCGCGATCATCGGTAGGGACTTTGCGGAAGTCATGGCGCTTGAGTGGGTCCAGAAGTGGTCAGGAGTCGGCTTCTTGCAGCTTAACGATCACAATGCGGATGGCTTGTTGCAACTCAATGAGTTCTACATGCGACCCGATATCGTCGTGCTTGCGACGCCTGAAATCGCTGGCTTGCCCTACGTGATTTCTGGTCTCGTGGCCGCCGGGGGGATGGCCGCGGCCATGTCGACCGCTGACGGATTGCTTCTGGCCATCGCGAACGCGATCAGCCACGATCTCTTCTACAAGATCATCAACCCCAACGCGGACACACGTGTCCGCTTGTTGGTGGCTCGGGTCTTGCTGATCGTGATCGGGGCTTTGGCCGCTTTCGTCGCCATGCAGAGGCTGACGGGGATTCTTGGTGCTGTGGCTTGGGCTTTCTCCTTTGCCGCATCGGGACTCTTCTTCCCGCTCGTTCTGGGCGTCTGGTGGAAGCGGGCCAATGCGCCCGGAGCCATCGCCGGTATCCTTGGCGGTCTGGTCTCGGGAACGCTCTATCTGATCTACGTTCGTAGCGGAGGTGACCCGATTTTCGGGCTTGATCATCTTCGTTTTGGTCTGGTGGGCATGGTTGTGAGTCTCGTGCTCATGGTGGTCGTCAGCCGGGCAACCGAAGAGCCTAGCGAGGAAATCCAGAACATGGTGGATGCGACACGCGATCCGTCAGGGAAAGCGATCCTCGGCTCTTAGAACGGACCTTATCCTTGGCGCGCGTGCGCCAAGGATCAAAACTTTTGGGGCGCGCTGCCTTGGTGGCGCGCCCTTACACGTTACGACGGGTCCGGACCAAGGTTCAGGTTTGGCTTGTCGGTTGCTGAGCTGTCTGAACGCTTGGCCCATGGCAATGGAATGAGGTGTTTGTGATGCCCGGCTATATCCTGCTGATCGACTATCTTTTGGGCGCGGTGATGTGGACGTTGGTGGGTCGTGTGGCGATGGGCATTTTTCTGCCCCAGGACTCGCCCTTCTTTTTCATGCGCATTTTTGTACGTGTCACCGACCCCCTTTTGCGTTTGTTCAAACCGCTTACCCCATCATTTATTCTGGATGCGCTTGTTCCGCTCTATGTAGCTTGGTTTTTCTTCATGTTTCGCTTTTACGCGATGCCTTGGCTCCTGGGCTATTCGACGATGGGAATGCTGAGTTTTCCGCTGGAGAGTTCTGTGGCGACCTTTCTTCACACGCTCTTCAACTGAGGTTTCGGTGGACAGAGGTTCGAGCCTCCTCTATACGATTCGCCCCGAGCAGGCTCGGGACGCGATGGCTGTCGAGCGGTTTCACGATCGGGTTCTTGGCCCGGCGCGTTTTGCTTTGACCGCGGTACAGATGCGTCTTGGGGTGCCGCCCTGTCTTGAGTTTTCGAGGCTTGCCATTCTAACCGAGTCCTTTGAGGGGCTTGCCAAGGGTAAGCTGGTCGGCTGTCTTCGAATCACGCGCGCGCGGGTTGGCCGAAGGGACGTGTCCCACTGCACACCGGCTTATCTTTTGGGACCGCTGGCGGTTGACCCCCTTTTATCCGGACGCAGGATCGCGCGCACCTTGATCGCACGATCTGTGGAAGCGCTTGAGCGTCGCGGTCCGGCCTTTGTCTTTCTCGTAGGTGACCATCCCTATTACGGTCCGCAAGGCTTTTTGCAGATTCCCCACGGGCAGATCACTCTTCCCGGTCCGGTTGATCCGAACCGTTTTCTTGTCTGCCCGCTCGCAGGTGCCGGGCCTTTGCCGCAAGGTCAGTTGGAGGTCTTGCCCCCTTAAGGCTCTCGCGAAAGATACTTGACAAGTCGGCTTGCCTCATTTTTGATCAGGCTTGACACATTTACGCGCATCTTTGTCGATGGCTAACCCGATTGCGATTGCCCTTCGTGCATACTAGCGCTTGGCATAGAAATTGCTTGTAAATATCGTCAATATCGGAATCGTCTTTGACAACACAACCTTGTTTGTTCCCCCCGATGCGTTGGAGAATGCGATGAAAAAAGTCGAAGCCATCATCAAGCCGTTCAAACTTGATGAAGTCAAAGAAGCACTCCAGGAAGCCGGACTTCAAGGGATTACGGTGCTCGAAGCTAAGGGATTTGGACGGCAAAAAGGACATACCGAACTCTATCGCGGAGCCGAGTATATCGTCGATTTCTTGCCCAAGATCAAAATCGAACTCATCGTGACCGATGCCGATCTTGATAAGGCGATTGATGCCGTCAAAAAAGCCGCCCATACTGGGCGAATCGGAGACGGTAAAATTTTTGTCTCAACCGTCGAAACCGCAATCCGTATCCGTACCGACGAAAGCGGCGCCGACGCCCTCAGCTAATTTTTTTGCCTTTGTACAAGGAGACGCACATGAGCCGTGCAAGCGACATTCTCGCGAGAATTAAAGAAGAACACATCGCCTTCGTTGACTTTCGTTTCACCGACCCGCGAGGAACCTGGCACCATATTTCTTATGCCGCGAGCGCCCTCGATCAAGACCTTCTTACCGATGGTATCATGTTCGATGGCTCCTCGATCGCCGGGTGGCAAGGTATCGAAGTGTCAGACATGAAACTTTCGCCCGATCTCAATACCGCATGCCTTGATCCCTTCTTCGCCGAGCCAACGCTGGTGATCGTTTGCAACATCCTCGACCCGACGACCGACGAACCCTACGAGCGCGACCCCAGAGGTACCGCGCTCAAGGCGGTCAACCATCTGAAGATGACAGGTATCGGCGATCAGGTTTTCGTCGGCCCTGAAGCTGAGTTTTTCGTCTTTGACGACGTTCGATACAAAACCGACCCCTACAATACCAGCTTCAAACTCGACGCCGAGGAACTCGCCAAAAATGATGACCGCAAATACGAAACCGGTAATCTCGGCGACCATATCCGTATGAAACACGGCTACTTCCCCACGCCACCCCTTGATAGCGCCCAGGACTTGCGCTCCGAAATGATCGGCGCCATGCTGAAAATGGGACTCAAAGCCGAAAAACATCACCACGAAGTCGGATCCGCCCAGCACGAACTCGGTATGGCCTTCGACGAATTGGTCAGAATGGGCGACCAACAGCAAATCTATAAATACTGTATCCGACAAACCGCTTTTGCTTACGGAAAGAGCGCTACCTTCATGCCCAAGCCCGTATTCGGCGACAACGGTTCCGGGATGCATTGCCACCTCTCGATCTGGAAGGATGCGCAACCAGTCTTCGCTGGCTCCAACTATGCCGACTTGTCAATGGACTGTCTCTACTTTATCGGAGGCATCATAAAACACGCGCGCGCCGTCAACGCCTTCACCAATCCCAGCACCAATTCATACAAACGTCTGGTTCCCGGCTTCGAAGCCCCCGTTCTCCTGGCCTATTCCTCGCGCAACCGCTCCGCATCCTGCCGCATCCCGATGGCGAGCTCCCCCAAGGCCAAACGCGTCGAAGTCCGCTTCCCCGACCCGTCTGCAAACCCCTACCTCGCTTTTTCAGCCCTGCTCATGGCCGGTCTCGACGGTATCCAGAACAAAATCCATCCGGGCGACCCCATGGACAAAAACCTCTACGACCTGCCCCCAGAAGAGTTGAAAGACGTGCCGAGTGTCGCAACCTCGCTCTCGCAAGCCCTCGACGCGCTCGAAGCCGATCATGCCTTTCTTACCGAAGGCGGTGTCTTCACCAAGGAGCAAATCGAAGCCTATGTCGATCTGAAGCGTGAAGAGGTCGTGCGGATGGACCAAACCCCGCATCCGGTCGAGTTTGAACTTTACTATTCCTGCTAAGACCCAAGCGTCCCCTGCCTGTTTGAACTTTACTATTCCTGCTAAGACCCAAGCGCCCACCCGTGCCTTGGGGCAGCCATACCCCTCGCCTCAAACCGCGCCGCGCGACGTCGGTAAAGCCTTGCCTAACTTGGCCGCGCCGACTAAGGTGGGCTTTTTGACGCGATAGAGGGTGGCATGACACAGAAACCCCAAACCCTTTACGACAAGATCTGGCGCGATCATACGGTGGTCTCAAAGCCCGGTGAGCCGACTTTGATTTACATTGACCGCCATCTGATCCACGAGGTCACGTCGCCGCAGGCTTTTGAGGGACTGAGGGAGAACAAGCGCAAGGTTCGGTGTCCAGAACGGACGCTGGCGGTTATCGACCATAACGTCCCGACCCGAAACCGCGCCGAAGGAATCGACGACCCCGAATCCAAAGTTCAGGTCGAAACCCTCGAACGCAACTGCGCCGACTTCGGTATCGACATGTTCGGCGCTCTCGACAAGCGACAAGGAATCGTCCATGTCGTCGGCCCCGAGCAAGGCTTTACGCTCCCCGGCACGACGATTGTCTGCGGCGACTCGCATACCTCGACCCACGGCGCCTTCGGAGCCCTGGCTTACGGGATCGGCACCTCCGAGGTCGAGCACGTTCTGTCCACGCAAACCTTATGGCAGCGCAAATCGGGCAATTTGCGCGTGCGCATCGACGGGCGTCTTCCCGAGGCGTTAAGCGCAAAAGACCTGATTCTCGCCACCATTGGAGAAATCGGAACCGCGGGCGGAACGGGCATGGTGATCGAATATGACGGCGAAGCCATTCGTGACCTTTCCATGGAAGGCCGCATGACGGTATGTAACATGTCAATCGAGGCTGGCGCGCGCGCTGGCCTGATCGCGCCGGATGAGAAAACCTTCGCCTACCTCAAAGACAGGCCCCAAAGCCCCCAAGGCGAGGCGTGGAAGCGCGCCGAAACCTATTGGCGAAGCCTTTGCACCGACGAGAATGCCCACTTTGACCATGAGGTGCGCTTGGACTGTTCCAATTTGCCGCCGCTCGTGACGTGGGGCACCAGCCCGGAGAATGTCGTTAGCGTTTGCGGATCGGTTCCCGACCCCGAAGACATCAAAGACCCCGCGCGCCGCGAGGCCGCAAAAAAGGCTCTCGACTATATGGGGCTTACCCCCGGTACACCCATGACCGATATTCCTTTGGATCGCGTCTTTATCGGCTCTTGCACCAATGGCAGAATCGAGGATTTACGCGCCGCGGCGGCCATACTTTCGGGGCGAAAAATTGCCGAGCGCGTCAGCGTGATGGTCGTGCCCGGTTCGGGACTTGTCAAGGCACAAGCCGAAGCCGAAGGGCTCCACCAGATTTTCACAGGCGCAGGATGCGAGTGGCGCGAGCCCGGCTGCTCCATGTGTCTGGCGATGAACGCCGACCGTCTTGCACCCCACGAGCGATGCGCCTCCACGTCGAACCGCAATTTTGAAGGGCGGCAGGGCTATCGTGGCCGAACCCATCTCGTTTCACCGGTCATGGCCGCCGCCGCCGCACTCGCGGGCCACTTTGTCGACGTGCGCCAGATGACCTGACGGGACCGCCCCGACCAAACACATGACCCGGAGCGCTTTTCGCGCCCTCTTGTTTTTTGCGCGCTTATCGGTATAGATTGTGCGTGGATAGTGTGAGCGCACCCGCGAAACGGCGCAGTGAGGTGAACGATGAAACGACGACTTTATGCAGTTCTGGCCCTGCTTAGCGCCCTGACCTTAAGCGCTTGTAGCCATCAGGATGAAGAGGCTTCGTCGGCTGTCTTTTCGACAGGGGATCGCGAGGCGCTCGCGAACGGAGACGTCGCGCCCGGATCACCGCAGGAATTTATTCGCAACATCGCCGATACCGTCTATTTCGATACCAACAGCTTCACCCTGTCGAGCGCGTCCATGACCGTGCTCGACCGCTATGTGACCTGGATGAACGCAAACCCATCTTTTGTCTTCGTGCTTGAGGGCCATGCCGACGAACGCGGAACGCGCGAGTATAACTTCGCCTTGAGCTCCAAGCGCGCCGAAACCGTTCGTCGCTACTTGATGGATAGAGGCGTCGGAGACAGACGCCTCTCGGTCAGCGCCTTCGGGAAAGAACGACCCGTAGCCGCCTGCCATGCCATAGAATGTTGGCAACTCAATCGACGGGTCGAAAGCCTTATCCTTGAACCATAGGCCCCTTACCGTGCGGGTTCTTGTTTCGCTTCTTTTGCTCAGCCTCTCGGCCTCCCCGATTTACGCGCACGAAGTCCCGCAGGACATTTACAACCGACTTCAGGAACTTGAAGAGCGCGTCAAGGGACTGGAGGCCTGTCTGGGCACCTTTCTCATCCGTAACGCCGTCGTCAGCTGCAGTGGCCCAGCCAATCCGCCCAGCGCGCCGCAAGTCCAACCGAACCCACCCGCCGCCGAGCAAAATGAAAACGGGTCTCCCCAGCCCACCGGACAGAACCAACTGACCTTCGGGCAGGGCGCACAGCCCCTCACGGACCCCGCCTTCCTCTCCGAGGACCGCTCGCCAGCCGATGCCCTCGACCTCGACCCCACCATGGTAGACCCTCGACCCGTCGTGGCACCCTCCGAAGCCGAGTCTCCGAAACCGGAGTCCGACGAAGCGCACCAGCTTCCCGGAAGCCAATTCGCTTCACAACCGAGCGCGCCTGCAGACACAGGTGGCACAGAAGCGCCGCTTCTGTTACCGACGCCGACCGAACCTGCGCGCAACCCGCCCCAGCCGGCGCCGCCCACAGAGGCGGTCATGGCCTACGAAGAGGGCTACGATATCGCCCTGGGCGCGATGCTGCGCGGCGACTATAAACGCGCAGAAGAAGCCTTTGGCGACCTTATGGATAGAACCACGACGCGCAATCAGACCTCCGAATTGCGTTTTCGCGTCGGTGAGGCTCTTTTCGGGCAGGAGCGATACACCGAAGCGGCAAGAACTTTCCTCGCGATGAGCCGCGAAATCGACGACCCCTTTGTTCCCGAGGCCCTGCTGATGCTCTCCGCAACGCTCAACGCGCTGGGCCAAATTGATGCGGCCTGCTCTGGCTTTGCCAAGTTTGAAAGCGACTATGGAGACCTGTCCACCTCGGTGTTGAACGCAGGTCTATTCGCCGATGAGGTCGACGCCGCGCACGCCCCATGTGCAGGCCGATAACCTCCGCACCTCGCTGCCCTCTCGCGCTCTTCGACACCATAGACAAAGCGTCTGATACCCCCCTGATCCTGGGGTTTTCAGGCGGTCCTGATAGCTTAGCCCTCGCCTGCCTTTTGCGCGATGCCCAAAGCTCAGGACGCCTGCCAAGACGACCTGTCGTGGCCGCGATCGTCGATCATGGGCTGCGCGATGGCTCAGACGCCGAAGCAAAAGCCGCCTGCGCCCTGGCCGAGAAACTCGGCTTCGAAGCCCGAAGATTCGGCCCCGCCGAAAACCTCAAGGCGCACCGAAACCTTCAGACCCGCGCACGTCACTGGCGGCGCGAGGCCTTTTTTGCCCTTGCGCTAGAGATCGGGGCCGACACCATCCTTCTTGGCCATACTCTCGACGACCAAATCGAAACCTTTCTCATGCGACGGGATCGAGGCAGTGGAACGGACGGCCTCGCCGCCATGCGGGTCGAAACGCCTTGGCGGCACCTGACACTCTTTCGGCCTGCGCTCGGCCTTGCGCGACGAACATTACACCGCCTGGCCGATGTGCAAGGGCTTGGACCGATCATCGACCCTTCCAACGCCGATGACCGCTTCGAGCGCGTTCGGACTCGCAAGCGACTTTCTGGCTTTTCCCGAGAAAAACGCGCGGCCATCGTCGCGACCATCGAAGGCTACGCCAAACGGCGCGACCGACGCGAAAAGCAGGCCCATGACGCCTTAAACCGGCTCTTGCAAGCGCCAGCGCCCGGGGTCATTGCCCTTGAACGCAGCGCGCTCTGCAAGGTCAATACAACGCTGCGCCGCCTGATGATCCAAAACACCGTCAAAGCCGTCGGGGGCCATGAGCGGCCCATCGCCAAAAAAAACCTCGAACGCATCCTTCGACAGGCGGAGCTGAACGCTCCCTTCACGGCAACGCTCGGCGGCGCTCTGGTTTGTTCAAACGGGAAAAATATCCACTTCGCACGCGAAAATCCCCGAAAACGCAACGCAAAAACCAAACCGATGATCCTGCGCTACCTCGCCCCGGGACAGCGACTCTGGTTCGATGGCCGCCTGCTCGTAGAAGCCTCGCACCGAGCTCAAGATACCTTTATCGTCTCGCGCAAGACAACAAACCCAAAGCCAACCGCCGCTGCCGCGATAAAAGACTTCCCCCCCACAATCGACCATCTGGCCCGCTTTTCCGGCGAAGACCTCGGACCCTTAAACAGCCTAATCGCCCGAAACCATGGCGTCTTCTGCACCTGGCCGCAAGGCTATCGGCTTGTCGCGTCGAAAAGGACTTGACCCCGATCACCTTATGGTATTTAGTCAGGCTAACGTGCCGGAGCATCTGTAAGAGACGCTGGCCTCGTGCCAGAACCTTCTATGCTTCTTTCGCTTTATCGAATGCTCCCTGCGGGGACAACTTTGGAGGACCAATTGAAACCTAAATCAACTCTCGTATGGGCCGTCGCCGGCCTCGCTCTTGGAGGCCTCTCGGTCGCCAATGCTGCTACCCTCGATGATGTCAAAGCCAAAGGAAGTGTCGCCTGTGGCGTTTCTCAAGGCCTGCCCGGATTTTCTAACACCAATGCCGAAGGCGAATGGTCGGGTATTGATGTCGAACTCTGCCGTGGTATCGCTGCCGCCATCTTTGGCGACGCAGGTCAAGTCCAATTCGTACCCCTGTCCGCAAAAGAGCGCTTCACCGCCCTCCAATCCGGGGAGGTCGACCTGCTCTCCCGTAACACGACCTGGACCATGACTCGCGATACGTCACTCGGCCTGAACTTCGCCGGCGTCAACTACTACGACGGACAAGGCTTTATGGTTCGCAAAAGCCTCGGAATCACAAGCGCCGCCGAACTCGATGGCGCCTCCGTCTGCACCAACACCGGTACGACTACCGAGCTAAACGTCGCTGACTACTTTACCCAAAACGGCTTTACCTACGAATTGATCGCTTTCGAACAGGCCGATGAAGTCGTGAACGCCTACGACGCAGGACGTTGTGACGTCTATACCACAGACGCTTCCGGGCTTTACGCACAACGCGTCAAGCTCTCCAACCCCGATGAACATATGGTTCTGCCCGAAATCATTTCCAAAGAACCCCTCGGACCCGTCGTCCGTCAAGGCGATGACCAATGGTTCAATATCGTTCGCTGGTCCCTGCACGCGCTCATCAATGCCGAAGAACTGGGACTTACCCAAGACAATGTCGAAAGCATGATGTCCAGCGAAAATCCTTCGGTCCAACGCTTTCTCGGGCTCCAAGGTACCTTCGGTGAAAATATCGGCCTCAGTAATGCTTGGGCAGCACAAATCATCGCTGCCGTTGGAAACTACGGCGAGATTTTCGACCGCACCGTCGGGCCTGATACGCCTTTGGCTATCAACCGGGGCGTCAATGAATTGTGGAGCCGCGGTGGCTTGATTTACGCACCACCCATTCGCTAAACACCTACTGAGAAGGGGGACCTCGCGTCCCCCTTCTTTTTTCGCCTTGTGATTTGTCATGCTTTCGACGCTTCTCAACAATAAAGAATTTCGATCCTTCGCCTACCAGCTTTTGCTCGTGGTCTCGCTGGTGGCTTTCGTCTGGTGGATCGCCAACAATACCGTCACAAATCTCCAGCAGCGCTCTATTGCTTCGGGCTTTGGCTTTCTCGATACCACCGCCGGTTTTGCGCTTATCCAGTCCCTTGTCGACTACGAAATCAGCGACAGTTACCTGCGCGCCATCATCGTCGGCTTTCTCAATACGCTCCTTGTCGCCTTCATCGGTATCATCTTCGCGACCCTACTCGGATTTATTGTCGGGATCGCGCGCCTGTCAAAAACGCTTGTCATTCGATCCGTTGCAACGACATACATCGAAGTCATTCGCAACGTCCCTTTGCTTCTTCAGATTTTCTTTTGGTACTTCGCCGTTTTGAGTACCCTAGCGGGTCCGCGCGAAAAGATGGATCTGATACCTGGTTTCTTCATCAACGTCCGTGGGCTTTTTGGGCCCAAGCCGATCATCGAAAACGGCTTTGGTCTCCTTGTGATGCTTACGCCTTTGATTGGCATCGTCGTGAGCCTATTCCTATCTAGGTGGGCCAAAAAACGACTCTTTGCTACCGGGAAAACTTTCCCCGTGCTCTGGACGGCCATCGGACTCATTTTCGTTGCCCCATTCGTGCTCTTTTTTGCGTTCGGAATGCCGATCGGACTTGAGCATCCTAACTTCGTATCCGAAGGCCCGGTTCTGCGACGCGGATTCGAAATCGGCGTCGGTATGAAGTTCATTCCCGAACTGATGTCGCTCGTACTCGCGCTGACCATGTATACCGCCGCCTTTATCGCGGAGATCGTGCGTGCCGGAATCCTGGCGGTCAGCCACGGGCAAACCGAAGCCGCAAGCGCCCTCGGATTGCGCCCCAACCGCACGATGCAGCTTGTCATCATTCCACAAGCTCTGCGCGTCATCATTCCGCCGCTCACAAGCCAATATCTCAACCTTACAAAAAACTCTTCACTCGCTGTCGCAATCGCCTACCCCGACCTCGTTGCCGTCGGCGGAACGGTCATTAACCAGTCGGGACAAGCGATCGAAGTCGTGGCCATTTGGATGCTCGTCTATCTCTCAATCTCGTTGCTGACATCGGCCTTGATGAACGTCTATAACCGCGCGGTCGCCATTGTGGAACGCTAACTATGGACAAAGCCTCGCACTACGTCTTGAAGTCTTTCGCCGATGATCGGCCGCCGCCGCCATCCTATCGCGGTTTGTCGCTTTGGATGCGCGAAAACCTCTTTGGTTCGATTTCCCAGTCCATCCTGACCATTGTCGGCCTTCTGATCACCTATGCGATTTTGCGCACGATTCTAGATTTCGCGATTTTTAACGCGACCTTCTCCGGCGCCGACAAGTCTGCCTGTCTGACCCCGGACGGCGATAGTACACACGGTGCTTGCTGGCCCTATATCGCCAGCTACTTTCCTCAGTTCATCTACGGTACTTTTCCTGTCGATCTGCGGTGGAGGCCCAATAGTGTCGCGATCATCGGCGCGCTTGGGATTGCCTATATGCTTTCGGAAGAGAAGTACCGTACACCGGTTGTGGGTGTTACGGCCTTCTTTAGCCTTCTTCTGGCCTTCGTTGGCGACAACGGACTTTGGGAGCTACCCTTTTTGATCGCGGCGCTCGTTCTTATGGAAGGCCTTGTCCGCTCAGGCAGAAAGAACTTCATCGTACTCTTTATGCTTACGGCCTTTCCAGTCATCGCGCTGATTTTGCTTACGGGAGGAGCTTTCGACTATAGGGGCTATACTATCTTGCCCGGCTTCGGATTGGCGGCGGGCGATGCCCGCTTCTGGGTGCAGTTCGTTCTTTTGTCGGCGGTGTTTTTTGCGCTCTTTGTCGGCACGGTTTCCTTAGCGGGGCGTGATGTTTCGGGGAGTGCGCGCTTGGTTGCGATCATCGCGGTGACGATTGGCTTGATTCTCTTTGTTTTGTCCATCAACTTCGGACTAGAGCCCGTCAGCACGAGCAAGTGGGGTGGCTTGCTTGTGACGCTTGTCATTGCCTCGACGGGGATTGTGGTTTCGCTTCCGCTTGGGATTTTGCTCGCGCTCGGGCGGCGCTCATCGATGCCTGCGGTGAAGCTCTTTTCGATCATCTTCATTGAGTTTTGGCGTGGCATTCCTCTCATTACGGTCCTGTTCATGGCGGATGTCATGCTTCCGCTTTTCTTACCGGAAGGTGTCAACTTCGACGGTCTGTTGCGAGTTCTCGTTGGTGTGACTCTTTTTTCGGCGGCCTACATGGCGGAAGTTGTGCGGGGCGGCTTGCAAGCGATTGGTCGCGGTCAGTATGAGGGCGCGCAGTCTTTGGGCTTGAATTATGGTCAGATGACGCGCTTGATCGTATTGCCTCAGGCTCTCAAGCTTGTGATTCCGGGCATTGTCAACACGTTTATAGGTTTGTTCAAAGATACGACCCTGGTCTCGATCGTAGGCCTGTTTGATTTGCTTGGGATCGCGCAGCTGAGTTACCGAGATCCAACCTGGGGCGTTCCGACTCAATCGCATACGGGTTATCTGGTTGTTGCTTTACTGTTTTTCATTTTCTGCTTTGGTATGTCGCGCTACTCCGTTTACATGGAGCGCAAACTTGATACCGGGCATAAGCGCTAGGAGGTCAAGATGGCGGAAAAGGGCGAAGAGGTTGTCATCAGGCTTGAGAAGGTCAACAAGTGGTATGGGAATTTTCATGTTCTGAAGGACATTGACCTTGAAGTTCGTCGCGGAGAGCGCATTGTGATAGCGGGCCCGTCTGGATCGGGCAAATCGACGGTTATCCGTTGCATCAACCGCCTTGAGGAGCATCAGGAAGGTAAGATCATCGTAGACGACCACGAGTTGACGGACGATCTGAAGCGGATTGACGAGGTACGCCGCGAAGTTGGCATGGTGTTTCAGCATTTCAATCTTTTTCCGCATTTGACGATTATGGAGAACTGCACGCTGGCGCCGATTTGGGTTCGCAAGACTCCGAAGTCTGAGGCCGAAGAGATAGCGATGCACTATCTGGAGCGCGTCAAGATTCCTGAACAGGCGAACAAATTCCCTGGCCAGCTCTCTGGCGGTCAGCAGCAGCGGGTTGCGATTGCGCGTTCGCTTTGCATGAATCCAAGGATCATGCTTTTTGACGAACCGACCTCGGCGCTTGACCCGGAAATGATCAAGGAAGTTCTGGACGTGATGGTTTCACTCGCATCTGATGGCATGACGATGATTTGCGTAACGCACGAAATGGGTTTTGCCCGTGAGGTCGCGCACTGTGTTGTCTTTATGGACAGCGGTCAGATCGTAGAGAAAAACAATCCGGCGGATTTCTTTGACAATCCGCAGCACGAGCGCACGAAGCTCTTTTTGAGCCAGATTCTGCACTAGACTCGGCTTCTTGCCCGGAGCCTGCGATCAACGGCGCGCTATTTGATTCTCGCTGGGTTTTGCCCATGTTCCACGCGACAGCTACCAAAAGGCGGTAAGGTTAGATTGGGCCGCACGGGGCAGAGACAGTCGGCGCGCCAGAGACGATCACGGCCCTTCTTGATTCTGCTACCACCCTCGAAGCACGAGATAAACGCTTCGATACGACTCCACAGGGCGGCGGCAAAAAGCACTCTATAGAACATCACGGCCCATCTTGCCGCTGGCGCTGATGCTTCGGCGCGCAGAGAGGATGGAGAAACCGCCCTTGATCCCGTGAAAGAAAATGATCTAAGGTTTAAGCTGGGTGGTGAGGAGGCCTTGCGGAATTTGAACGACGCAGCTTATCGCGCCCTTTGAAGCAAAGGCTCCATCGCTCAACTCGGCTTACCTGTTTTCTTGAACGGGGCGCTTGGGTCGAGGGCATTTTTTCTGGAGCTTGCGAACGACGGAGGCGCGCTTTGTATTCTGGCGCTTTACCCTGCCCGAAGGGGCTTATTCACCCGAACCTGCGACTTGCGTGCGGTGGCTTTGTGCCTGATCGCTTCTTGATCGGTTTCTTGTCGCCCCGAACCTTCCCCCTACGGTGAAGCTCTACGACGTCGCGAGGGCACCCAACTGCCGCCGCGTTCATCTCTTCGCGGCAGAAAAGGGCCTGACGATCCCACGGGTTCCGGTGGACTATGACGGGCGCGGCTACGCCTCCGCCGCCTACCGCGAGAAGGTCAATCCCTTCGCTTTGGTGCCAGCGCTTGAGTTGGACGACGGCCAGGTCCTTTGCGAGTCGGTGGCAATCTGCCGCTATCTTGAGCACCTGCAACCCGAACCCAATCTCATGGGCCGCGATCCCATGGAGAGCATAAGGATCGAGATGTGGAACCGGCACGCCGAGCTGGGCCTATTTCTTTGGGTGAGCCAGACCTTTCGGCACCATCACAGCTACATGAAAACGCATGAAGTGCCACAGGTGCCCGCTTGGGGGCATCGGCCCGGAACAAGGCGCTTGCAGCGCTACCCCTATTCAACGCGGCCCTGTCGTCACGCCCCTACCTCGCAACAGGCGAAAGACCAACGATCGCCGACCTGACCTTGCTAGTCGCGCTTGAGTTCTGCAGACCGGCGCGCATCGAGATCAACCCCGACCTTCGCCATCTGCGCGCTTTCATCGCGCGCATGGGCGAGCGGGATTCCGTGGCTGCCTGCAAAAAAACCTGAGAAACTTACAAGGATTCTTCGAGCTGTGCGACCTTCACTTCAAGGTCTTCAATCGCGTCAGGCAAGCGCGCGATCTTCAGAACATTCGTTGAACCTGGAACCCCAATGGGTGAGCCAGCGACGACAATGATCTGTTCGCCTTCTTGCGCAAACCCCCTTTGGTGCGTCCAATAGCAGGCCAGATCCACCATCGCGTCGAAGTCGGTTGCATTCGGCACACAAACCGGCTCGACACCCCAGACGAGCGTCAGGAAACGCGCCGTGCCAAGACGTGGAGAAATGGCCACAATCGCGCTCTTGGGACGTTGCTGGGCAACGCGAAGTGCCGAGGCACCAGAGGTCGAATAACAGGTGATACACGGCAAATTGAGAACTTCAGCAACCGTGCGCGTCGCCGCGCTGATCGCGGCAGCGGTTGTGGCTTCCATATCACTCTGACCCGCTCGAAAGGTCAGCCGGTAGCTGTCGTCATTCTCAATTGCGGTCGTGATCGTTACCATCGTGCGAACCGCATCAACAGGAAAAGAACCGACCGCCGACTCACCCGATAGCATAATCGCATCGGCACCCTCGAAAACCGCATTGGGAACGTCAGAAACTTCCGCGCGGGTCGGTATGGGTTGCGTGGTCATCGATTCCAGCATCTGCGTCGCGACAATCACCGGCTTACCCGCGCGCCTCGCCTTCAAAATCGCACTCTTTTGCACAATGGGCACCGACTCCAACGCCATCTCTATACCCAAATCACCGCGCGCCACCATGATCGCATCAACCGCCTCGATGATCGCGTCAAGGTCTTCCACCGCCTGCGGCTTCTCTATCTTCGCAATCAGCTGAACACGCGAGCCAACAAGCGAACGCACATCCCGTATATCGCTCACACGCTGAACAAAGGACAAGGCCATGAAATCTACGTCCGCCACAAGAGCCGCTTCAAGGTCGTTGCGGTCCTTCTCGGTGAGCGGACCCAGGGGCAATAGGGTATCGGGAAGTGAAACGCCCTTGTGACTCTTCAATCGGCTCTCATGCTCGACGCGAATCCGCATCTGCATCCGGTCGTTCTCGACGACCCGCGCGGAAACCTTGCCATCGTCGATCAGCAACCGGTCGCCCGCCTTGGAAGCTTCAAAAACGGCCCGGTGCGGAAGACCTATGCGGTGAAGATCTCCCCGCTCGCCATGAAGATCAAGAACGATCTCACCGCCGGCGGGCACAATAACCTCGCCCCCTTCAATCTCTCCCAAACGAATTTTCGGCCCTTGCAGGTCCGCGAGAATGCCAACGTGACGACCACTGCGACGCTCCTGCGCGCGTATGATCTTGACCAAAGCCATCAAATCGTCGTGGGTCGTGTGACTCATGTTGATCCGAAAAACATTCACACCCGCCTCGACCAGTGCGCCTATCATCGTTTCGCTCGCGCTCGCCGGACCCAGCGTCGCTACAATTTTCGTATGCCGACCTTTCATAACCCCTCCTCGCCCTCTTGAACAGTCTGAACTTTGGGGCGCCTGTGCTCAACCGTCAGATTGACAATGCGACTCGAAAACCCATCGCGCCCGACCGTCGCGAAAGCAACGCGCCTGAAACCGTGCGCCATACAATCGCTGATGCCCCGAATGCGAAAAATATAGTCGTCAATGCAACGCGAACGGTCCCCGCCCCAGGTTCGACCTTTGGCATCAATCGCATAAATCTCATAGAACTCAAGCGTCAAATCGCCAAGGATCAGATCCTCGCAAGAAAAATCTTCGAGAACCCACCAACCCTCGGTCACCGGCAAACCGTCTTCCTCGTAACCCAGCGCAATGCTCACCACTTCCGCGCCCTGATTGCATAAGCGTAAGCGCGCCTCTACCGGATGAGAAAGCCAAAAAAAAAGCCAAGACGATAGGGCAACAACCGCTAAGCGCCAAGCCAAAGGTCCTTGTGAACGCCATTGCATACCGCTATTATCAAGATCGCTCTAGGAGACGCAACCGTTGACCTACTGTTTGACCGCTTTTTTTGACGATAAAGCGTCTCGCGATGCCTCGGTTAGCACCATCGAACTTTGTGACACAACCTTCGGCGAAATCGTTATCGATGCCCCCGAGGAAAGCGGTGAGTTGAGACTTTATCACGAAGCGTCTCAGCCTCTTCAGCGCGTGCGTGACGCGCTTGTTTCTTGCCCGGATGCAGCCAACACGCGCCCCGTGCATCTCGTGCTCGAAGCCCTTGCGCCGCGCAACTGGGTTGCCCTTTCTCAGGCTGCCCTGCCCCCCGTTTGTCTGGGACGCCTCTTCATCCATGGGGCTCATGATCGCAAGCGTGTGCCGCGCGTGGCTATCGGTCTTGAAATCGAAGCCGCTGAAGCCTTCGGAACCGGTCACCATGAAACCACCCGCGCGGCCCTGATGGCAATGATGTGGCGGGCGCGTCAGTGGCCTCCGAAGAGGGTTTTGGACTTTGGATGCGGCTCAGGGCTGCTCGGCCTCGCTGCGGTGAAACTCTACAAGGCCAAGGCACTGCTTATCGACTGCGATGAACGGGCGATCAGCGTCGCGCGGACAAATGGACTTCGCGCGCGCTGTGCATCCCAACTCGCGTTTGCGCGCCGACACGATCCACCGCCAACCGGCAGTTTCGATCTGGTTTTCGCAAACATTCACCGCTCGGTTCTCCTTCAGGAAGCGCGCGGGCTTGCGCGGATGATCACCAAAGATCCGTCGCGAAAAGGTGGGTTTCTCATCCTCTCGGGCGTTCTGGAGCCCGATGCCTCTGCACTGGTCGCGACCTATCGTCACTGGGGTCTTGTGAAACGTCTGGAGATCAGGCTCGGGGGGTGGCTCTGTCTGGGTCTGAGCCGCGCCTAGGCGAGCGTACGCATTTCAAAGGCATGGCCATAGGGTGCGATACGGTAGCGCTCGCCCTGAAGACGGCTCATGACATCGGTTTGCGGCTTGGGCGTGCCAAGGGAATAGCCTTGCATCTTGCTGCACCCCAACGCGACCAACTTGTCGATCTGAAATCGGTTTTCGACCCCTTCGGCCAAGACATCCACGCCAAGAGACTTGCCTAGCGAGACGATGAATTGAACAATCGTTTCGGTCTCGGTGCGGCGGCCGATCAGATTGGTAAAGGACTGATCGATTTTGATTTTATGGAACTTGAAGCGTGAAAGGGTGGCGAGCGAGGAATAGCCGACTCCGAAGTCGTCCATAGCGATGCGCACGCCCATCGCTGAAAGGTTGGTCAGCGTATCGACGATGGCGCGCGTATTGCTGATGAGGAGATTCTCAGTGATTTCGACTTCGAGTCTCTGGGGTGGCAACCCGGTCTGATCGAGGACATCTGCGATCATCAGGGCGACGTTTTGACCGTCAAAGTGCGATGGGGACAGGTTGACTGCGACGCGCACGGGTTCCGGCCATTCGAGAGCATCCTGACAGGCACGGGTTAAGACCCACTCACCGATCTCGATGATGAGTCGAGATTCCTCGGCAATCGGAATGAACTCGCCAGGTCCGACGCGGGCGCGCGAAGGATGGTTCCACCTTAGAAGCGCTTCCATGCCGATTACCTGACCTTGAAGCAGATCAAACTGAGGCTGGTACAATACCATTAACTCCTGACGCGTAATCGCAGAACGTAAGTCTTGCTCAAGCTGCTTTCGACGGCGACTCTCCATGTCCATTTTCGGCTCGTAGAAGCTCAAGCTGGAACGGCCCTTTCCACGGGCCCGCTCGAGCGCAAGATGGAGCGCGCCCGTCAGGTTTTCCGAGTTGTGCCCCTGCTCCGGCGCTATCGCTACCGCGACCGAAGCGGTACACCGAATCCGCTGACCCAAAATGCGTGAAATCGAACCAATCGTATTGATCACGATCTCCGCAAGAGCACGTAAGTCATCCTTGCTGCTCTGACTCTCGACAACGGCCGCAAATTCCCCACCCCCGATCCTAAAAAGACGATCTTCGCGCTGTAAGGTGCGGCGTAGATGCAAGGCAATCGTGCAGATCAAGGCATCCCCGATCTCTCGACCAAAGGTCGCATTGAAATCGCCGAAGTGATCCACATTGATATGCATCACACCAATACGTCGGTTGCGCGCCTCGGCAAGGTCAATCGACTCCTCCAGATCCTTGAGGTAGCTATTCCGATTCGCAAGGCCCGTCATCGCATCATGTTCCTCCAAAAAGAGGAGCCTTCTCTCCGCCTTCTGACGGCGACGTCGCCGATGAACGATCACGAAATAACTCGACGACATGATCACAACGAAACTTGCACCGATGATTAGCAATAGACGATCCAAAACCCCCGAAACTTCCTTCCATAATCCGCCCACATTCATGGAAAAGGCCAAGGCGCCGATCACGCGATCCGCGCGCAAGATCGGAACGGTCCAAAGGACCGTCTTTGGAGGACGCAAAAGCGTCGGCTCAGGAAAGAAGGTTAGGTGAGTGTGACCAGCCAGAGCGCTCTGTATAATCGTTTCGTCGGAGCCGAGCTCCAGCGATTCGGCAAGCGCGGGCGCAATCGAATCCGTGGGTGACACGCGCACCCCTTTCAGATCAGGCAGTCCAGAGTGCAAAAGCGGGTCGCGAAGCGAAAAGACACGCTCACCGGCCAGATTGAAAAGGCTGACCGCGTTCAAGCCGCTATCAAGACCGACCACCCCATCCATAATCTGTTTCAGATCGCCCACATCTTGTCTTGTAACGGTTCCCGTTTCGGGCAACTGTCGCGGCAAAGCGCGCAAAATCGGCTGAAAGGTCTGCGAAACCGAAAGCGCAACGAGGCGCTCGGTATGCGAGTGCATAACCTGCAATCCACCCAGAACGGTCAGTAGCCCACACGGAGGCAAAATTAAAAGAAGGAATAGTTTTTGCATCTTTTCGGCGCTCTTCTAACATCCCATACCAGCAACCGATTAACATGCCATTGAAAAGGACAAGGTGGCCCGATGACAAAGCCTCGCTCGCGCAGCAAAAAAGGTAAGACGAACTGGCTCTCACGTTGGCAGCGCGATCCCTTCGTGCGCGCAGCGAAAGACGAGGGTCTGCTTTCACGCGCTGCATTCAAACTCGAAGCGATCGCACAAAAACACGCCTTTTTGCCCCCTGGCGCCACGATCATTGACTTGGGAGCGGCTCCTGGCGGATGGTCACAGATGGCGGCCCGACACGTTGGCCCGTCGGGTCGCGTCATTGCGATCGACAAACGTCCCTTTGGACCGATCAAGGGCGTTGATATCCTATGCCTCGACTTGGAGACCGATGAGGCGAAAGGGCGACTGATTACGCATCTGGGCGCTTTGGGAGGGCCGCTTCAGGCCGATGTCGTTTTGGCTGACCTCGCCCCCCCCGCTACAGGACACCGCATGACAGACCATCTACGTTCGGTCCGCCTTGTCGAAGAAGCCCTTGCGCTCTTGCCGGCGATTTTGTGCCCGGGAGGAAATTTTCTGACCAAAACCTTTCAGGGCGCGGGCGATGCCGACCTCTTCGCTGCCATTCGCTCGCACTTTGCCAAAACCTTGCGCGTGAAGCCACCCGCAAGCCGCTCAACCTCGCGGGAATTTTATATCCTCGCGCTGGATTTTCACGACCAGATCAACCCCTGAGCGCCATCGTCCTCAAGCGAAGTGAAAGGCTGGCGGACGCGATGACGTCATAAGGGTCGGCGCCAGCGCTTCAAAAAGCCAAACCCGGCTCACCGTACCAGCGAAGGTATAATCAATAAAGGCCCGGGCAAAGCCCGCATCGCTAGCGATCAATCCCGCCACACGACCCTCCGGGGCAAGATGCTTCATCCACGGCTCGGGCACCTCGTCAATGGCGCCGTCAAAGAGCAAGAGATCAAACCTTCTGTCTTGGGCATCAAGACCCGCGTCAAGAGGGGCATGAACGATCTCAAGGGGGGGAAACCCTGCCGCCTGGAAAGCCCCCGGCGCTGCGCGCACCAGATCGGCATCTGATTCGCAACCCGACGCCTCAAGGCCCATCGCGTGTAACACCGCAAGAGGATAGCCGGTTCCGCATCCGACAACACAGACCTTCTCGCCTCCTCGCAAGCGCGCCTCTTGCAACAGACGGGCGAAAGTCGCCGGCGGTGACAAAGACCGCCTCCCCGCCTCTCCCAAAAGGGTGGTTCCACCGTCAAGATAAGCGAAAGCGCGTGCTTGCTCATCGACAACAAAGGCACCGCGAGAGACTTTCCCCATAGCCTCCAGGACTTGCCGGTCGTTGACGCCAAAGGGTTTGACCTGACATTCGACCATCAACTCGCGCTCGGCGATTTCAATAAAGTTGCGCGCCATAGACGCTCTGTTCTCCTTGCCCTCACTCTAAGCGATTATAGCAAGGTCACGAGCGCCTGCAAGTCGGTGAAGACAAAGGGCGATAGGCGCCTATGAGGCCTTGTCGCTCCTAAAGAAGGCGGGGATCGAAACGACATCCGAGCGAGAAGCCTCACCGACCTTGGGCGCCGAGGTTTGGTCGGTACCTTTTGGAGCCTTGTCTTGCGTATCGCTATCGCTACGAAAGGCGAGTTTGCGCAACATGGATTGCACAGGGCCAGCTTCAGACGGCGAAGGGGCTGCCGATGCTTCGTCTTTTTGCCGCGGCGTCGACAGGTGAATCGCGCCGGTTTGGGGCACATCGCGCTTGGGAAGCGTCGGCTGCGCAGGCACATAGACCGATGCCTCTGCCTCCCGCGCCGCCGCAGTCTCACTCTGGGCCTTGCGCAAGACAGCCGCATCGGGCTTGTATTGGCTCACAAGGATACCCTCTTTGTTTTCACCAGCCGTGGGAGCTTGCGCACCCGGTGCCGGGCTTTGCGAAGCAGTCCTTGTGGCCGTTGGACCTGCGTCCTGAACCGGCTTGCCCAAAGCGCTGGCAAGTGAGCTTGCAACGCGCGCCTCGCTTACGCGGGCGTCCTTGGCATGACCAAGCGAGCGGGCAGGGCTGGGTGCAGGGTGATCGGAGGCGGTCGGCTCGACGAGCTGAACGCGCGGCGCGGCGCGAAGTTCCGTCGCCTTGTCAACGGCGGCTTCCGCTTGAGGCAAACCGGTCGCAACAACCGATACCTTCATCCGGCCCTGCATATCGTCCTCAATCGCCATGCCGACGATGACATTGGCATCGGGGTCAACCTGCGCCCGAATGTGCGAAGCCGCTTCATCAACCTCGTAAAGCCCGATATCGTCGCCACCGATGATCGAGATGAGCAGCCCACGCGCGCCTTGCAGATTGACTTCATCGAGCAGAGGATTGTTGATCGCCTGCTCGGCGGCCTCCAAAGCTCGTCCCTCGCCTTCGGCTTCCCCCGTTCCCATCATGGCGCGTCCCATATCTTTCATGATCGCGCGCACGTCGGCAAAGTCGAGGTTGATGAGCCCCTTCTTGACGATCAAATCGGTAATGCAGGTCACGCCTTTGTAGAGGATCTCGTCGGCGAGGCTGAAGGAGTCTCCGAAGGTCGTTTTCTCGTTGGAGATGCGGAACAGGTTCTGGTTGGGAATGATGATGAGGCTATCGACCTGCTCTTGCAGATTCTTGATTCCCTCCTCCGCGGTTCGGGTGCGCTTGGTGCCTTCAAACGAAAAGGGTTTGGTCACGACGCCGACGGTCAGTATCGACATTTCCTTGGCGACTTTCGCAATGATCGGCGCCGCACCGCTTCCGGTGCCTCCCCCCATGCCGGCCGTGATGAAGACCATATTTGCGCCCTCAAGATGCTTACGGATATCTTCTTCGGTCTCTTGAGCGGCTGCGGCGCCGATTTCCGAAATGGAACCGGCCCCAAGACCGCCGCTCACGGTAAGACCCAATTGGATTTTGTTCTCGGCGCGATTGTGCTTGAGCGCTTGGGCATCGGTATTGGCCGCGACGAAAATGGCCCCTTCCATACCCTTTGCGATCATGTTGCTCACGGCATTACCGCCGCCGCCGCCGACACCGAAAACGGTGATGCGGGGCTTTAGGTCGAGCGAGTCTGGTTTCTTTAGACGAATCGGCGCACAAACCTCCTTGTCGTTTTCGCTGGCGCTCTCCTCGGCTTCGCCGGACGGGGCGTCGAGGTCAGAATTGGCCTCTTGCGCGTTCAACGAAGCAAGGCTTTGGGCATCGTCGTCGTTGGCTTTGCTCTGGCCATCGGCTTGCGGATGAAGCGGGTGGGGTTCTTTCGTATAATCGTTAGACATGAGACCTCTTTTTTTGATCGGTGACGGGAACGGGTTAGAAACTTGCGCGCAGCCAGCCTGCGACTTGGGATAGATAAGTTGTGCGTCCGGCTTGACGCTCGGGCTTGGGTCGCAATTGGCGGTGAATCTCATCGCGCGCGCAAAAGGGATAGACGAGCAGACCGGTCGCGGTCGCGAGGGACGGCGAGCCGGGATTGGCGCCCAGCCCCTTGATGTGTCGCGGGAAAGCCAGGCGCACCGGACGCCCCAAAATCCGTTGCGCCCGATCGGCGATCGCTGGCAAAGCGCTCGTGCCGCCCGTCAGGACGATTCGGCGGGCCACGTCTCCGGCGAATCCGGCTTGATCCAGACGATCCCGCAAGGCCATCATGATCTCGTCGGTGCGACGCTCGATGACCTCGACAAAACGTGCCCGATTGATTTCTTCTTGCACCGGCTCACGAAGGCGGATGCTCTTCGTGGCGTCGCTTGCCAGCGTAATCGCCGAGCCGTGAAGCACCTTCAGACGCTCCGCGTTCTCGAGCGAAAGTCCAAACTCGCGCGCCAGATCAAGCGATATATTGTGTCCCCCCATACCCAGACAGGCGCAATGGATCATTTGCCCTTCAAGAAAGATCGCAAGGTCCGACGTGCCAGCCCCAAGGTCAATACAGGCGACGCCCGCCTGGGCTTCCTCCGCGGTCAAGATCGAAAGCGCGCTAACGTATGGGCTGACCAAAAGTGCCGAAACATCAAGGTGACACTTTTCAGCCAGCAGCATGAGGTTGCGTAACGGGTCTTTGTCCGCCCGGACGACATGCATATCGCACGAGAAGGTTTTGGCGCGAAGGGCAACCGGGTCCGATATACCAGGCTGGCCATCGACCGCATACCCCAAGGGAAGCGCATGCAAGGTCACCTGTTCAGACGCACGCTGGTGCTGAACGGCATGGGTAAACATCTGCTCAAGATCGTCGGACGCGATGCTATGCTTGCGGGGGGATTTCGTCAGCGTCATCAACTGGCTTTTTGGACGCCCGCAGGCGACGTTGAGGATGATGCTCTCAATGTGAAGCTGGGACTGGCTTTCGGCTTGTCGAACCACCTGAAGTACCGACTGAACCGCAGCGTCGAGATCGACAAGGTGACCGTTCTTCATGCCGTGCATCGGTCCTTCGCCCATCCCGAGAACTTCGACCGAATGGCTGCCGTAGTGCGCCGGCGCCCCCTGTGCTCCCGGACGTAAACGCGCGATCACGCAGCAGGTCTTGAAGGTTCCGACGTCAAGAACCGACAAAATCATGGCCTGTCGGGGGGACGGGCGAACCAGAAGCGGACCAAGACCCTCTTCAAAGCGCAAGCTCATACCCAAAGCACTCACAGTTTTACCTCCTCAGCTTCCTCCAGACGCGGCGTGATGAAAAGTCGGTCGGCAAGGCGAAAGTCAAGACGCGATGGATTGAGGCCACGAAAATGATCTTGCTCCATGAGCAAAGCGAGATTATCAAGCGCGATCTCCGTACCGTGCTCTGGCAGCATGACTTCAAGATCGTTGGACAAACTGAGATTCCAGCGCCGCTCGCCGATCCGCGCTGCGGCGACATAG